>JAEEGI010000405.1_pt1 | contig 144929 bp, 120 predicted proteins | sample 8958751 | NCBI WGS metagenome assembly JAEEGI01 (sample SAMN16246545, study PRJNA631951) | gut metagenome | biome: gut microbiome; feature: rumen; material: KS-attached | host: Bos | place: Iran: Karaj | collected 2018-10 | reverse complement strand
GGAAGTCTACGATCGGGCCGTACGTTCCTTACGTGCCCGCCATCTGGAAGTAATCACCCATGTGATTTTAGGCCTTCCGGGAGAGACAGCAGCGGATATGGTAGAGACAGTGCGTTATGTGGTGGCAAGCGGTGCCACGGGAATTAAGTTACAATTATTGCATGTGCTTCGGGGCACAGACCTGGCCAAGGATTATGAGGCCGGCAAGTTCGAAGTGCTTACGGAGGACGCATACATGGAGATTCTCCGCCAATGCCTTGCGGTCATCCCGCCAGAGATGGTGATTCATCGCCTTACCGGAGACGGACCGAAGCGCATTCTGATTGCGCCTCTTTGGAGCGGCGATAAGAAACATGTCTTGAATCGTGTGAACCGATTACTGGAAGAAAGGAAAGAGGAAGAATAACGATGGCAAAAGAAGATAAAACCAATGTGATGCGCGTCTTAGACGGCAAAAAAATACCATACACCAGTCATATGTATGAACCGGATGCAACCATGTCCGGCGCCCAGATTGCGGCAATCTTGGGAGAGGATGCCGACAAGGTGTTTAAGACCTTAGTAACCCGGGGCAAGACCGGTGCTTACTACGTATTTGTAATTCCGGTAGAGAAGGAGCTGGACTTGAAGAAGGCGGCCAAGGCCGTATCGGAGAAATCCATTGCCATGATTCCCCAGAAGGAACTGTTGCCATTGACGGGATATGTACATGGAGGTTGTTCCCCAATCGGAATGAAGAAAACTTTCCCAACAGTAATCCATGAGACGGCAAAAAATTATGAAAAAATATTTTTCTCCGCCGGAAAAGTCGGTTATCAGGTGGAGGTGGCCGTGACGGATTTGGAACGGGTCATCCGATACACACTTGAGGATGTATGTGATTAAAAGCCAGATAGTTAGAGGAGTTCGCAGCACTTGCGAGCTCCTTTTTTTGTGACGGAACGACACGTCAAAAACCGTCAAAAACCTTCAAAAACAGCTAGGTGCACAAAAGTTCACCGGAAGATTTCGTCAACATTCTACAAAAATCAAAAACTGTCAGAAAATCTATTGTGCATTTCGTGAAATTCATGTATTGTGTTAACAGTGTTAAGTGATTAACACTTGAAAGCAATTGCGAGGTACCATACATGGGAAAAATAAAGGAAGTCGCAGGAAATAACACCAGCGATTTAACAGAAATGAATCGTTCGGCCATCGTCCGAATCTTACAGCAACGAGAAGTGTGCTCCAGAGCAGAGCTGGCCAAGACCATGGGTCTGACGCAGGCGTCCATCACCAAGTTGACCGGATACCTGATTGAGATGGGCATCATTTCTGAAGTGGGTATTGTAAAGGGAACCGGTAATCGCAGATCCATCGGATTGCGACTGAATGCCGAGAAGAATCTGGTCATTGGGGTGAAGTTCTCCCGTCACGTGTTTGCCATCGGAGTATTTGATATCTCCGGCAAGATGTACACACAGCAGGAGACGGAATTCGGACTGGATGATAATACCGCAGATGTGCTGGCATCCATGAAGAGCCAGTTACAAGACTTACTTGACCGGTATGAGAATATCGTCGCCATCGGCTTAGCTTTGCCGGGACCGTACCTTCGGAAGGAAGGCCGAATCGCAATGGTAACCCGCATGCCGAGTTGGCATAACATTAATTTTATCAAAGAGTTCAAGGAGGCATTCGATAAGCCGGTATTCATCGAGCAGGATGCCAATGCAGGAGCTCTTGCAGAGTGGTGGTTCGGCAATCATGGCAGACCACTGAACTCTCTGGCGTACTTCTTAGTAGGCGAAGGTGTTGGTTCCGGAGTGGTAGATCACGATCGACTGCTTCTTGGAGACCAGGGCATCGCCAGTGAGGTGGGACACATCAGCATTGATTTCCGCGGTCCGGTATGTGAGTGCGGAAACCATGGATGCTTAGAGTTGTACTGCTCCACCATGGCACTTTTGAAGAAGGCAAAAGAACAGTTGCCGGAATTATTCAAGGTGCCGTACAAGACCAGAGCAGAGGTATGCAACCGCATTTTCGATGCAGCCAGAGGCGGCAACGAGACAGCGAAAAAGATTGTAGAAGAAATTGCAGAATATATCGGATACGGATGCGTCACATTAATCAACGCATATGACCCGGAAATCATCGTTATCGGCGACAGCGTGTCACAGGGAAATGAGCTGCTGATGCCAACAGTTCTTGAGATTGTAAAAGAACGTACGATTCCGGAAGTCAGTAACCGGGTACGAATCGAGATTTCCAAATTGAGTATCGATCCGACGCTGTATGGGGCAGCGGCTATTGCAACCGATCGAATCCTTCGCAAACCAAGCGAGTATTTGAACATAAACAAGTTATAAAAGAAGGGGGAGGAATAAAGGTGGACAACAATTCTTATATCCTGCAAATGCAGAGTATCACCAAAGAATTCCCGGGCGTGCGGGCACTTGACGATGTCAACTTGTCTGTGCGAACCGGAACAATTCATTCTATTTGCGGCGAAAACGGTGCCGGCAAATCAACCTTGATGAAGGTACTCTCCGGTGTTTATCCATATGGGACTTATGATGGCAAAATCATCTTCCAGGGCAAGGAGATGAAGTTTAAAAACATCAAAGAATCCGAAGGCGCCGGTATTGCGATTATTCACCAGGAATTAACCATGATTCCGGAATTATCCATTACAGAGAATATCTTCATGGGGAATGAAATCCTAAAGAACGGCCTGATTGATTGGGCCGAGGAAAAGAGAAGAACCTATGAAATCTTAGGGAAGGTTGGATTATCCATTAATCCGGACATTCTGATTAAGCATTTGGGCGTTGGTCAGCAGCAGCTGGTAGAAATTGCCAAGGCATTATCCAAGAACGTAAAGCTTCTGATTCTGGATGAGCCGACCTCCGCATTGAACGAAGCGGATTCCGCGAACCTGTTGGAATTGATGAAGGACTTAAAGAGCAGAGGAATCACCTGCATTATGATTTCCCACAAGCTTAACGAGATTGCAGCAATTTCCGATGCGGTAACGGTGATTCGAGACGGTCACACCGTAGAAAGCTACGACGTGGTAGCCGGTGAAGTAGACGAAGACAAGATTATCAAGGCCATGGTTGGTCGTTCCATCGAGAACCGTTATCCGGAGCATGAATCCCATCCGGGAGAAGTGATCTTCGAGGTAAAAAACTGGTGCGTGGAAGATCCGGATGTAGAAGGACGTATGGTATGTAAGCACGAATCCTTCAATGTCAGAGCCGGAGAAATCGTTGGATTTGCCGGATTGATGGGTGCCGGAAGAACAGAGCTGATGCGTTCCATCTTCGGTAAAAACTACGGTATCTACCGTGGTGGAACCATCAAGATTAAGGGCAAAGAAGTAAAGCTCAACTCCGTAGAATCCGCAATTAAGCACGGCGTTGCTTATGTTCCGGAAGATCGTAAGAACTTGGGATTAAACCTGTTGGATTGTATCCGAACCACCGTAGTTGCGGCGGACTTGGATAAGATTACCAAGCACGGTTTGTTGGATTTGAATGAAGAGAAGGTTGCAGCGGAAGATTACCGCAACCAGTTGAAGATAAAGACATCACATGTAGACAAGGGTGTGACCACTCTTTCCGGTGGTAATCAGCAGAAGGTGGTTCTGTCCAAGTGGATGTTTACAGAACCGGACATCTTAATCTTGGATGAACCGACACGAGGTATCGATGTTGGAGCCAAGTATGAGATTTACAAACTGATTCACCAATTGGCAGATGCAGGAAAAGCTGTCATCTTAGTATCTTCCGAATTGCCGGAATTGCTTGGAATGGCAGACCGTATTTATACCATCTTCGAGGGCTCCATTACCGGAGAGATTTCGGCAGCGGAAGCAGATCAGGAAATCCTGATGAAGAAGATGACGATTACATCGAAAGAATAATTCGAACGAGGAAAGGGTGGAATAATTATGAAATATATCAAACAGGTATTGGGTAATGACTTGCGTCAATACACCATGGTAGTAGCATTAGCAGCGCTCATCATTATCTTCAATATCATTTCCGGGGGAAGAATGTTAACATCATCCAACTTCCAGAATCTGATTTCCGGAAATGCATACGTATTGATTTTGGCACTTGGAATGTTGATGGTCATTGTTATCGGACAGATCGATTTGTCCGTAGGTTCCGTAGCGGGTTTCGCCGGAATGGTCATGGCATTGGTAGCAAAAAATTATAACGTACCTTGGTGGTGTGCAGTATTAATCGCAATTGCAATCGGACTATTAGCCGGTGCATGGCATGGATTTTTCTTATCTCAGCTTGGTATCCCGGGATTCATCACAACCCTTGGTGGCATGATGATTTTCCGTGGTGGTGTTATCTGGATCTCGCATTCCATTTCCGTGCCTGCTCCGGAGCAGTTGAAGTGGTTCGGTTCCGGATATTTGCCGGAATGGGGACCAGCATTCACCGGAATGAACAACTCCACGTTGTTACTGGGAATCATCGGAATTGTTGCTTACATCGTTGCACAGATTCGTAAGTATAAGCGTTACGGAGATGCAACCGGTGTGAAGGATCCGCTTTGGGCTGTTGTGGTACGTATCATTTTAATGACCGTAGTGATTGGCTATTTTACCTGGTTATTCGGATCCGGACGTGTGGGAACTTCCTTCCCGGTACCTGGACTGATCCTGTTATTACTCACCGTTATCTATCACATCATTACCCAGCGTACCAAGTTCGGTCGTCACGTATATGCGGTAGGTGGTAACAAGGCAGCAGCAGCTTTGTCCGGTGTGAACGTAAAGAGAACTTACTTTTTAACCATGATGAACATGTCTTTCTTGGCAGCAGTTGCAGGAATCCTCTTCGTAGGACGTTCTACCGCAGCAGGTCCGGCAGACGGAACTTCATGGGAAATGGATGCAATCGCATCTGTATTCATCGGTGGTGCAGCCGTATCCGGTGGTGTGGGAACCATCTTGGCAACCATCGTCGGTGGTTTGGTCATGGCTGTTTTGAACAACGGCTTGATGCTGATGGGTGTTGGTGCTGATAAAACTCAGGTTATTAAGGGATTCGTTCTTTTGGCAGCAGTTGCATTCGACGTATACAACAAGAAGAGCGGCAAGAGTTCTATCATCGGCAGATTGTTCCCAAGCAAAGGGGAAAAGGCTGCAAACTAAAAGCGGGGGCATGCCTGCAGTGAAAACTGCCGGGCCTTACATATGAAGTGCACAATATGTTATAACTTAAGGAGGATGTAAAATGAAAAAGAGAAAACTATTGTCAATGCTTATGGTTGCGACCATGATGGTTGCTACCTTCGCAGGCTGTGGGGGCAGCAGAGAGGGAAATACAGAACCTGCCACTACAGACACACCGGCTGCTACCGAGGAGACTACAACAGAGGCTCCAACAGCTGAATTCCCTGGATTCGAAGATGGTGCAACCATCGGTGTATCTCTTCCATGGTTAGGAACTCAGAACTGGAAAGAGGCTGAGGAGATGTTCACCGAGCAGTTGAAGGACGCTGGATACAATCCAATCGTTCAGGCAGCTGACCAGAAGGTAACTCAGCAGCAGCAGCAGATTGAGTCCATGATCGAGAACGGTGCAAAGGTTATCGTTGTTGGTCCTGTAGACGGATCTCAGCTTGGTTCCGTATTGGAGCAGGCTAAGGCAGCAGGCGTATACGTAATCGGTTATGACCGTTTGATTGAGAACACCACCGGCGTTGACGGTGTTGTACAGTTTGGTAGTGTGAAGACCGGTGAGCTTCAGGCTGAAGCATTGTTAGCCGGCTTACAGGAGAAGAAGGGTGATAAGCCTTACAACATCGAGTTATTCGGCGGCGGCCCTGCTGATCCGAACGCTCCGAACTTCTTTACCGGTGCTATGTCCAAGTTGCAGCCACTCATCGATGACGGAACACTTGTAGTTGTTTCCGGACAGACCGATTTCACCCAGTGCGCAACTCCTGATTGGGACAATGCTAAGGCACAGCAGAGAATGGACGCTTTGTTAGCAGGTAACTACTCTGACAAGGAAATCGACGGTGTTCTTTGCCCGAATGATGGTATCGCTCGTGCTTGTATCACTGCATGCGAGAATGCAGGACAGGAAATCCCTGTTGTATCCGGTTTGGATGCTGAGAACGAGTCTGTAGAGTGGGTATGGGCTGGAAAGCAGTACTCTACTGTTGCTAAGCCAACCGAAGACCTTGTAGCTAAGACCATTGAAATCATTGATTCCTTGAAGAACGGCAACGGTATGCCTGCAACTCAGGTAAACGTGAACAACGGACAGATTGATGTTCCTGTTTATGAGCTCCCACCGGTTGTTGTAACCAAGGAGAACGCTAAGGAAGTATTCGCAAACGATCCTTCCAGATTAAAGCTGTTACAGTAATACTTTTTCTTCATAAAACTTTTTTAAAATAATGGGGGCAGTGCATCCACACTGCCCCTTCTAGGTGTAGGAGGACAACGAATTGGAAAAGAACATGGATGTCGTGGCATTGGGAGAACTCTTAATTGACATGACGAACAACGGAAAAACCGAGAATAATAACGACTTATTTGAAGCGAATCCGGGCGGCGCTCCATGTAACGTGTTGGCTATGTTGAAGAGATTCGGACATGAAGTTGGATTTATCGGTAAGGTTGGCAATGACATCTTTGGACGGAAATTAAAGAGTACCTTGGAAGAAGTTGGAATTGCAACAAACAATCTGTTGATGGATCCTGAGGTTCGTACCACATTGGCATTCGTAGAGACGTTCCCGGACGGGGATCGTGACTTCTCTTTTTACCGGAATCCCGGTGCGGATATGATGCTGCGCAAGGATGAGGTGGATGCAGAACTGATTGCAAGAAGCCGTGTTTTCCATTTCGGAACATTGTCCATGACCCACGAGATGCCTCGTGAAGCAACCATCTATGCCTTAGAAGAAGCCAAGAAGAGTGGTGCTATTATCACCTTCGATCCGAATTTGAGAGAGCCACTTTGGAACTCTTTGGATGAGGCTAAGGAGCAGATTTTAACCGGAATGAAGTACTGCGATTACCTAAAGATTTCCGATAATGAAATCCAGTGGTTAACCGGGGAAGAGGATTATACCGCCGGTGTTGCCAAGATTCGCCAGCAGTTCGATATTCCGCTGATTACTGTATCCATGGGACGTGAGGGAAGCCGTGCTTATTACAAGTGCGGTGATAAGGAAGTGGTAACGGAAGTTGCTCCGTTCTTATCCGATGAGACCATTGAGACCACCGGAGCCGGAGATACCTTCTGTGGATGTGTGATTCACTACTTATTGACTTACGGTATCGAAGGACTGGATGAAGCGAAGTTGAAGGAGATGTTGACCACTGCCAATGCAGCAGCATCCTTAATTACAAGGGTTAAGGGCGCGCTGCGTGTAATGCCACAGTTAGCAGATGTGGAGGCACTGGTTCATACAAGGGGATAACATGGGATATCAAATTGTTTTTACTGATATCGACGGAACACTGTTAAACGGGAAGCAGCGCATCTTAGACAGTACGTTGTATGCCATCGAACAACTGCAGGCACAGGGAATTCCATTGGTGCCGGTAACGGCCCGGGGACCGTTTTGCGTAGATCCGATTTTGGAGAGATACGGATTGCGTTGTCCGATGATCTGTTATAGTGGTGCTGCGATTCTGGATGAAGATCATAAGGTGATTCAGTCCTTGGGACTGTCGAGGGAAATTGCTGTAGAGATTATCAATTATATCGAAGAGAATCATTGGCCATGTGTGTGGAACGTGTATACCATGGACCAATGGATTGTAAAAGACCGGTCGGATGCGCGGGTTGCATTGGAAGAATCCATTGTGGAAGTGGATGCAATCGAAGGAAGCATGGATTTGGTCAAAGAGACGGACGTCATCGGAAAGCTTCTGTGTATGTGTGAGGAGAGCGACACAGATGCCATCGAGGCGGGATTAAAAGAGAAGTATCCGCAATTGTCGATTGTGCGTTCTTCCGACATTCTGATAGAGATTATGGACCGGGGCATTAGCAAGGGGCAAGGCATCCGGACCTTTTGCAAGGGACTTGGAGTGAAAACGGAAGATACCGTCGCTTTTGGCGATCATTATAATGATGTAGATATGCTGGAAACGGTTGGAATGCCGTTTTTGATGGAGAATGCGCCGAAGGAGTTGAAGAAGCGCATCAAGAATGTTACCTTAAGTAATGAGGACGGAGGAATTTACGACGGGTTATATCGTTTGGGGTTGATACACGATCCGTACCTACATGCATAAAGGGGGAAATGCATATGAGAAAATACGAACTGGATACTGCGGAAAATCAGGCCTTTGTTAGAGAGGTGGGAGAACGCTTGCTGTCTTTTGGACGCGCGTTCCCATCTCCCGGCGGAGGCTCTTATTATTTGGGGGACGACGGAACCCCATGGAAGGAGAGACCGCGAGAGACCTGGATTACCAGCCGCATGTGCCACGTGTACGGCATCGGAAGTATGATGGGATACGATGGCGCCGCTTCCTTGGCTGACGCAGCGCTAGAGGGCTTGTTGGGAGAACTGCGGGATACGGAACACGGCGGATGGTATGCAGGCAGAACGGCAGATGGTGGCATCCTTCCTACGAAACAATGCTATGCCCATGCATTCGTGATTTTAGCAGCAACCACGGCGATTCTTGCGAAGCGCCCTCGGTCGGAGGAACTGTTAAAAGAGGCGCTTACCACCTACGATAAATATTTCTGGGACGAAGAGTTGGGATTGTCCAAGGACACCTGGAATACGGAATTTAGCGAATGTGATTCCTACCGGGGGCTCAATGCCAATATGCATTCGGTGGAAGCGTTCTTAGCGGTAACGGATGCCACCGGAGATGTGAAATATCGGAAGCGGGCGGAACGCATCATTACCCGCGTGATTGGATGGGCAAGAAACAATGATTGGCGCATCCCGGAACATTTCAATGAAGCATGGGAACCACAGTTGGAGTTGAACCGTGACAAGCCGGATGATCCGTTTAAGCCTTATGGAGCAACTCCGGGACATGGCATCGAGTGGGCAAGACTGATTACCCAATGGGCGGCAGCAACCTACGGCGAACAGAGTGAATGCGCCAAGGATTACTATCGCATCGCCAAGAATCTCTACCGTCGTGCTATGGAGGATGCATGGAATGCGGATGGTGCGCCGGGCATTTGCTATACCACCGGTTGGGACGGCAAGCCAATCGTACACGACCGCATGCATTGGACCTTGGCGGAAGCCATCAATACCTCTGCAACCTTGTATCGGGTGACGGAAGAAGATTGCTTCGCCAAGGATTATCAGATGCTGATGGAGTACTTAGATACCTATGTGCTGGACCATGAGCACGGTTCCTGGTATCACCAGCTGAATGAGAAAAATGAACTGCTTGGTACCGTATGGCCGGGCAAATCCGATCTCTACCATGCCTTCCAGGCAACCTTAATTCCATACAATCCATTGGTAGGCATCTCTATTGCGGCAGTGATTGCGAAGCATCCCAAGGTAAAATAAGTGACTATCCAATCGCCACCGCGTCTGCGGTGGCGGTTTTGCGTATTCTGGTGTATAATCAAAGTTCACGAAGAAAAAGATTACCTGTTTTTTCATTGAAAATGAAGTGAGGATTAAGTATGGGAATTGTAGTAATCGGTGCAGTATTTGTTGATATCAAGGGTCATCCCCTGATGCAGTATATTCCGACCGGCCGTAACGTAGGCCGTGTCCTTCAGGTACACGGAGGTGTTGCCCGTAACATTGCAGAGGACATTGCCAATGTAGAGTTACGTCCAACCTTCGTTAGTGTGGTAGATGAGAGCGGTATCGGCGAGGACGTTGTGAATAAGCTGCGTAATCACAAGGTGAACGTGGATTATATCCGTAAGGTGAAGGACGGTCTTGGTTCTTGGCTGGCCATCTTCGATAACTCCGGAGATGTGGTAGCATCCATTTCCAATCGTCCGGATTTGTCCGAGATTGCTACGATTTTGGATGAGCAGGGTGAAGAGATTATCCGTGATGCAGACAGCATCATTATCGAGTTCGATATGGACAAAGAGATTTTAAAGCGCGTCTTCTCCTTGGCACAGAAATATAATAAGAAGGTATACGCTGCAGTCTCCAACATGACCATTGCCGTAGAGCGTCGTGATTTGTTGAAACAGACTGCTTGCTTCGTATGCAACCAGCAGGAAGCCGGTATTTTCTTCTCCGATGAGTACGATGATAAGACTCCGGAAGAGATGGAAGCTATCTTGGTTCAGAAGCTGAAGTTGGCACAGATTCCGATGATGGTCGTAACCATGGGCGACAAGGGTAGCGTCTATGCAACCATCGACGGGGAATCTGGATACGTGGAGGCGAAGAGCGTACAGGTTATCGATACCACCGGTGCGGGCGATGCATTCTTTGCCGGAGTATCTATGGGACTTACCTATAATAAGTCCTTAGAGGATGCCTGCAGAATCGGAACCCGTCTGGCAGCATCCGTCATTGCGACTAAGGAGAATGTATGCCCTCGATTCCTTCCGGAAGAGTTTGAGATTGAAGCGTAAGACGCTTTATATATAGAGGAGAGGCAAGATGAAGTCTACAGGGGTAAAAATATTTGTGGGAATTTTGACACTTCTGGTGGTGGGAGGAACCATCGGAGGTGTATGGGCCTATCGCTTTGCTACACCGTGGTTGGCAGTGAAAGACCGGATGGAGGAGCTTCGGGATTCTTCCTATACCTTTGAAGCCAATGTGGTGACAGAGGGTGCAACCTTCTTTCCGGAGTGTGAGATTTCCGGAGAGAAGCAGGACCTTCGTATTCATGGAGATGTGAAGAGCAACGACGAAGTCTTAACGGATATCTATGCCGGCATCGGAGAAGTTACTTATGTGAATACCAGGCAGCTGACCACCCGATTCATGGGAAGTCTGAAGGAGAGCCTGTCCACCATTCCGTTGGTGGGCCCTATGATCTACAGTGCTCTTGAGTCGAAGATTGATACGTCCGACCGCTATATGACCTTAGAACAGGTGCAGCAGTTGATGGACGTGGTAGACTTCGACAGCATCACCGGTGGCAATGAAGCTACCTCCTTCGATTTGAAGACCAAGACGTATCACGGAAACAACGAGACAGCCTGGGGAACGTATGATGTCACACCAATTGACACCATCGAGGGAATCCCGGAGTCTTATGATGTGGAATCGGATTACTTTCGTGTGACGTTTGCCAATGGAAATGCGGTAGACATTGCGGTTCCGAAGGATGCTTCGGTGAAGCGGGACTATCTGGTAGTGCGCACCGCAAGCATTAAGGTGTCTGTGGATTTGAAGTATACCATTAAGGAAGATATGAAGCCCATGACTTATCCGGAAGCAAGTGGTTATTCGGATGAGGATATGGCAACGTTAAGAGAAATTTTTGAAACCTTAAAAGAACTGAAAGAGCAGTAAGGAATCAATATGCAAGCAGGTGTACCAATGGAACACAACCGAATGAAGGGATTGGACGGATTGCGGGCAATCGCAATCATCGGTGTGATACTGTTCCATTTGTACCCCTACGATGTGGTGGGCGGATACGTTGGTGTCTGCCTATTTTTTGTTTTGTCCGGATTTTTGGTGGGATATCGAAGCTTCTTAGATATGTCCAATATGAACTTCTCCATGTTTCGGTTCTATGGGAAGCGTCTGCTTCGCATCTATCCGGGACTGTTCTTCATGGTTTTTGCCTCCTGCGGCGGATTCTACCTAATCTCTCCGGAAGTATTAGGTGGCAAGCGACCGGAGATTCTTAGCATTTTCTTAGGATATAACAACTGGTGGCAGCTCTTACGGGATTCTTCCTACTTCGCAAGAATCGCCGGACAGACGCCTTTCCTGCATATTTGGTCTTTGGCCATTGAGCTGCAGTTCTACCTGGTATATCCGTTGTTTTTCTATCTGTTTTTGTGGTTGGTCAAAAAGATTCGCAAGCAAGGAGCCCTGTGGATTCTTGTAATGGGAAGTCTGCTTGCGGCTGTTTACATGGCCAATCGTTATATGGCCGGAGCAGAGGTAGGGCGATTGTATTACGGCACGGATACCAGAATGTTTTCCTTCCTGCTTGGTGTGTGTGGCGGATATTTCAAGATTAGTACCAGACAGGATACGGAGCTGCCGTTCCGTTGGATTTACAACGTATGCTACGTCATAGCATTGGGACTTTTGGTAGTGGCTTACGGTTGGATGAACGGAGAAGCCTCCTGGACCTATATCGGCGGTTTGCAGCTGATGTCCTTATTGTTTTTGGTGATGATTCTTATGACGGCGGATGAGCGCCTGGCCATTGGCAGAGTTATGGATATTGCCCCGCTTCGCTGGCTTGGTAGCCGCAGTTATGAGATCTATCTCTGGCATTATCCTATTGTATTCTATTTGCATTATCGGAAGTGGATGCAGCGCCCGGAGTGTGTGGCGGCAGGAATTGTGTTGTCTTTGGCACTGGCAGAGTGGACCCATTGGGGTACCCGGATTTTTATAAAGCATCAGTTCCCGAAGTTGTTTGGTAAGATTGTATTCTTCCTGTGCAGTGTAGTTATGATTCTTGCCATGGGTGTGGGAATCGTTGGGGTAGCCCGTGCACCGCGACATGAATTGTCGGATGTGGAACTGTTACGACAGGAGTTGGAAGAGAGTCGTCGCGCGGTGGAGAAGCAGAAAAAGCAACAAGAGGAAGCACCGGCGGAAGGAACGGAAGCAGCCACAGTGGAAGAACAACCGACCTCCGGATTCATCGACGGTGAGCCGGTGGTGGATCTGAATTCCGTGACGATTATCGGAGATTCCGTATTGTTAAGTGCCTCGGAGGAATTGATGGCGCTTATGCCCAATGCCCGCATCGATGCCAAGGAATCCAGACAGCTGACAGATGCCATTGAGATTATCAACCAAATGAAGGACGAAGGAACCCTTGGTACCACGGTTGTCATTGCTCTTGGCACCAATGGCTATTTCCGGGAAGATACCGGCCAGGCCTTAATCAACGCCATCGGATCCGATCGGAATATTTACTGGGTGAATGTTTACGGAGAGCACCTAGAATGGCAGTACAAAACCAATGGAACCATTCGTTCCTTGTGCAGAAACAACCCCAATATGGAGTTGATTTCCTGGGTGAAGCTCATTCGTGCCAATCGGAATTGGCTCTATGAAGACGGTATTCACGTAGAAAAAGCTGGACAGGAAGCCTATGCCCAAATGGTATATAATGAACTTGTAGAACATGTCAAATAAATTGCTTGCAATTTAATTATTCTGTGGTATTATAGAACTAAAGTTAGGAATGCCTAACATATAATGAATACAGAAGTCGAGGTGATTTATTATGAATATACAGGTATTACAGGGAATCTTAATTCCATTCTTGGGAACATCACTGGGTGCAGCCTTAGTGCTGTTTATGAAGAAAGAATTGAATCCAATGCTGCAGCGTGCCTTAACGGGATTCGCTGCCGGTGTCATGGTGGCAGCCTCCATCTGGAGTCTCTTGATTCCGTCCATGGACCAGGCCGCCGGTATGGGCAAGTTGTCCTTCATCCCGGCAGTGGTGGGATTCTGGGCAGGTATGTTATTGCTGTTGGTGTTGGACCGCACCATTCCTCATATGCATATGAACAGTGAGGAAACCGAAGGAATCCACGCCAATATTTCCAAGACCATCATGTTGGTATTGGCAGTAACCCTTCATAACATTCCGGAAGGTATGGCGGTCGGTATTGTCTATGCCGGCTGGTTGTCCGGCAATGAGAAAATATCCGCCATGGGTGCACTGGCATTGGCACTTGGAATTGCCATCCAGAACTTCCCGGAGGGCGCGATTATTTCCATGCCGTTGCATGAGAAGGGTGTCTCCAAGGGCAAGTCCCTCTTCTATGGCATCCTATCCGGTGCGGTGGAACCGCTGGGTGCGATTCTTATGATTGTACTGGCACCTTGGATTGGACCATGGCTTCCGTACTTCTTAAGCTTTGCCGCAGGTGCAATGATTTATGTGGTTGTAGAGGAATTGATTCCGGAGATGTCGGAAGGCAAGCACAGCAATATCGGAACCATCCTTTTTGCTGCGGGATTTACATTGATGATGACGCTGGATGTAGCGTTAGGATAAAAGAATGAGCTGGTCTTAATTGGCCAGCTCATTTTCTGCTCTTTTGCGATAGTCTCTCGGGGACATATGGTAGATGTCCTGGAAGACACGGTTGAAGGTACGTTGGCTCTCGAAGCCGGTATTCATGCAAATCTCGGTAATGGTCTGGTCTGTCTGTGACAGCAGGGTGCAGGCATACTGCAACCGGGATTCGTTCAGGTAGCGGTTGAAGTTCCGATGGAAGGTATTGGAGAAGACCCGGGATAAGGTGTATGGGCTTACATAGAGGTCCTCCGCCATACTGGTTAAGGAAATGTTCTCTGTAAAATGTTCCGCAATGTAGCGTACCGTTCGGTAGATCAAGTCGTCGTCCTGCAAGTCGGAGCGGTCCATCAGGTCTAGCTGTGGCAGGGCGCGGGCAAGTATTACTTGCAAAAAGGCCTGGTGAATGATGTCTGCTGCAGCTCCTTCTTCTGTAGGAGACAGATTCTCCATGGCGTACACGATGTCCGGGTGCAAGTTTTCTTTTTTGATTACAGGGTCCTTAGGCAGCTTCTGCTGCAAGATGGTATTATAGCTGCCACTCATAATCGGATTAACCAATAGGTAGGTGGCGACGCTCTTTTCAGAACAAAAGACCTGGTAATGGTGAATGACTTCTGGAAAAACGATTGCGAAGTCACCCTTCTCCATGTGGAACAAGTCTTGTCTGATACCAACTTCTAAAGTTCCCTTAGTAACATAGATCATTTCGATGGCTCCATGCAGATGTGGAGGCACGTGTTTTGACACTTTCTGATATAATTCAAACTCATTTTCTCTATTTTCGTATAAAGCAAACATCTGATTCTCCTGCAAAATTTGTCTATTACATTTTTATTATACTACGTTCGGCGCAAGTTGGCAGGCATTATCTTCTGAAGACTCTTGAAGCACGTCGGCACTTGGCGAGCAAAGCGAGACTAGTACCGCTACGTGCGGAACGAAGCGCGAGCGGGTCTGAAGAAGATGATGCCTGCCAACTTGCGACGGACGGACTTTTAAAAGAAGTTTATAAACTTTAAAGTTTATTTAAGGATAGCCGGATAAGATGTGTATAACAACAAAGAACAAGTGGGGTGACACTTATGGACAAGACAGTTTTTAAAAGAATTGAAACCAAGTATTTATTAAATGACATTCAGTATCAAGCCTTGTTAGAGCGGATCCGACACAAGGCCCGGGTGGACGAATATGGAGAGTCTACCATCCTTAATATATATTTCGATACACCTGATTTTCGCTTGATCCGCACCTCCCTGGAGAAGCCGAAATACAAGGAGAAGCTACGCCTTCGTAGTTACGGCGTACCAACCGAGGACAGTAAGGCCTTCATCGAGATTAAGAAAAAATACGACGGTGTGGTGTATAAGCGCCGCATGACTGCCAGCTATCAGGAATCCCTGGATTACCTGTATTTCGGACAGGGGATTCATAAGAAGACCCAAATCTCCAAAGAAGTCGATTACTTCCTGGACTTTTATCAGGGCATTCGACCGGCCATGGCCATTTCTTATGACCGCATTGCTATGATTGGAACGGAGGATCCGGAACTTCGCATCACTTTCGATACCAACATTCGCTGGAGAAGGGACCATTTGGACTTACGTTTCGGCAACAAGGGAGAGGACATCCTCTTGCCGGGACAGCATCTGATGGAGATTAAAATCGCCGGTGCTATGGACCTGGAGCTAGCGTCGATTCTGTCTGAATTACACATCTATCCCACCTCTTTTTCCAAGTATGGAAGGGGATATCAGCTGATGATGGAACGAACAGCAAGAGAGCATGTAACATATGAAGAAAAAATCCGCACCGCATAGTGCGGATTTTTCTATGTAAAGTCCCGTAGGTATGGTATACTTTAAAATATATTGCATACAATAGAAAGGTGTTTTTACCATGGGAACGCAGGAAAGCAATGAAGTAAATAAGCTGGTTGACGATATTCTGGCTGATTATAAGAAGGGCAGAGACGTCGACAAGATGATGGCATACAACATGCCGGATCAGGAAGCGGTTCGTACCATTACGAAGAAGCTGATTCGTATGCTTCTGCCGGGGTTTTATCGGGACAAATTCTACAAGAGCTACAGTGAGTACGGCAACTTAATCGTGCTGATTGAGGACGTGTTGTACAACCTGAGTAAGCAGATAGGAATCGTTCTTCGGTACCAGTTCTATACCGAGAATCCGGAAGGTACATTGGATGAGGAGAAAATCAATGCCCAGGCTTATTGTCTGGCGCTGACCTTCTGTAACCGGATTCCAATGATTCGTGAGTATGTAAATACGGACCTTGAGGCAACGTTCCAGGGAGATCCGGCGGCATTCAATAAGGATGAGATTATTCTCTCTTATCCGGGAATTCTTGCCACCACCATCAACCGTTTGGCCCATGAGCTGTTCCTTCTGAACGTACCGCTCATCCCACGTATGATGACGGAGTATGCCCATTCCAAGACCGGAATCGATATTCATCCGGGTGCAACCATTGGTAAATACTTCTTCATCGATCATGGAACCGGCGTGGTAATTGGTTCTACTACGGAGATTGGTGAGCACGTGAAGGTCTACCAGGGCGTTACGCTTGGTGCGCTTTCTACCGCTGCAGGACAGGCACTTCACGGGGTGAAGCGTCATCCTACCATTGAAGACAATGTCACCATTTATTCCGGTGCATCTATCCTTGGCGGCGAGACGGTGATCGGACATGATTCCGTGATCGGCTCCAATGCCTTCATTACCAAGTCCATTCAGGCCGGCACCCGTGTGACCATCCAGAACCAGGAGTTGGTATTCAAGGATAAGGACGGCTCTATTATTGAGAGCAACGATCTCGAACAGGGACCATGGTTTTACATTATATAAGGGACGGGAAGTATTTAAGACATGAGCGAAAAGAAATTACTGGAAGGTAAATGTGTAGTACTGGGAGTAACCGGCGGAATTGCGGCTTATAAGATTCCGAATCTGGCCAGTGCTCTGGTGAAGTTAGGGGCAGAGGTCCATGTACTGATGACCCAGAATGCAACGAATTTTATTACACCAACCACCTTCGAGACCTTAACGAAACATAAGTGTATCGTTGATACCTTCGACCGGAATTTTACCTTCGAAGTGGAGCATATCTCTCTGGCAGAGAAGGCAGACCTCTTCATGGTGGCTCCGGCAACCGCTAACGTGATTGCTAAGCTGGCACATGGCATTGCGGATGATATGTTGACCACTACCGCTTTGGCTTGTGAAGCACCGATGTACATCGTGCCGGCCATGAACACCCATATGTATGAGAAGCAGGTGACCCAGGATAATCTCGCTATCTGTAAGAAGTACGGCATGCATATCGTTACCCCGGCAACGGGACGCTTGGCTTGCGGCACCAGTGGGGTAGGCAAGATGCCGGAATGGGATGTACTCCTTGCGCATATTTTGTTGGAAATCTCACGGGAAAAATTCCTTGCGGGAAAGCATGTTTTAGTAACGGCAGGCCCTACCAGAGAAGCAATCGATCCGGTACGTTTCATCAGCAATCATTCTACCGGCAAGATGGGCTATGCCATAGCCAAAACGGCGGCAGCCTGTGGTGCGGTAGTTACCTTAGTAAGCGGTCCGGTGGATTTGGCAGCACCTCTTGGTGTAGAGGTCGTGGACGTTGTAACCGCCGATGAGATGTATGAGGCGGTGACCAGTCGCGGGGCTGATGCAGATATTATCATTAAGTCTGCGGCGGTTGCGGATTATCGTCCGGTGACGGTAGCGGATGAGAAGATTAAGAAAAGTGATGCCGAGGCATCCATCGCCTTAGAGCGGACGAAGGATATCTTAGGATATTTAGGGGAGCATAAGCGTGAGGGCCAGTTCCTCTGCGGATTCTCCATGGAGACGGAGCATATGTTGGAGAACTCCAAAGTCAAGCTTGCTAAGAAGCACTTGGATTTGATTGTAGCCAACAATCTGAAGGTAGAAGGCGCCGGATTTGGCGTAGATACCAATGTGGTAACATTGATTTCTTCTGAGGATGCAAGGGAGTTACCTCTTTTATCCAAGGAGGATGTGGCTTATGAGATTCTAAAAGAGATTCATAGTCGCATGGCATAGTTTTTTGAAGTAGCACTATATGAACAAATTAGAAGCATTAAAAGATTACATTCGAGGACTGGGAAGTCTGGCTGTTGCCTATTCTTCCGGTGTAGATTCTACGTTTTTATTGAAGGTTGCCCATGATGTGCTCGGAGACCGTTGCATTGCAGTAACGGGAGTCAGTCCGTCTTTCCCGAAGAGAGAGCGGGAAGAATCGGAAGCGTTCTGTCGGGCCGAAGGGATTCGACAGATTTTTGTGGAACCGAATGAACTGGCGGATGAGAATTATGCGGCCAATCCTGCCAATCGATGCTATTATTGCAAGCATCGCATTTTTTCAAAAATGTTGGAAATCGCACAGCAGGAAGGAATCCCTCATGTGGCGGAAGGCAGCAATATGGACGATTTGGGAGACTATCGCCCGGGATTCGATGCGATTCGGGAGCTGCAAATTCTTAGTCCGCTGCGAGAGATGGAACTGACCAAGGCCGAGATTCGGGAATATTCCAGAGCGTTGGGGCTTCCTACGGCGGACAAGCCATCCTTTGCCTGTCTGGCATCCCGCATTCCTTACGGAGAGCGGATTACGGCCGAGAAGTTGGCTATGGTAGAAGCGGCGGAAGAAGTTTTGGCCGGCTACGGAATTCCTCAGTATCGGGTACGAGCTCACGGCAATTTGGCCCGGATTGAAGTACCGGAGGAATACCTTGGATTTGTGATGGAAGATGCCCGTCGCAAGGAGATTACAGAGCGATTCCGTACAATCGGATTTTTTTATGTGACCGTAGATATGAAGGGCTTCCGTTCCGGAAGCATGAATGAGGTCTTATCATGAAACATGAAGTGAGGGAACTGTTAGAAGCGGTACAATCCGGAGCAACCTCTGTGGATGATGCGCTCTTGGCATTGAAGATGGAGCCTTACGAGGACTTAGGCTTTGCCAAAATCGACCATCACCGCAAGGTACGTAACGGTGCCGGGGAAGTGATCTACGGCGCCGGCAAGAGTGGGGAGCAGATTGTGACTATTCTTCGTCACATGAAGGATGCCGGACAGGAGCGCATCCTTGTGACCCGATTGGATGGGGCCAAGGCCAAGGCAATATCCGAAGATGAGGGGATTTCGGATTTTACCTATTATCCGGAGGGCACTGTGGGCATCGTCGGTGGGATGCCTCCGAAGAACGGCAACGGACAGATTGTGGTTGCTACCGGCGGAACCAGCGATTTAGCGGTTGCGGAAGAAGCTGCTCTCACGGCAGAGTTCCTAGGTAACGACGTGGTTCGACTCTATGACGTAGGTGTGGCAGGATTGCATCGCACCCTCTCCCATTTGCCGGAGATCATGGACGCGGAAGTGGTCATTGCCATTGCCGGAATGGAAGGGGCCTTAGCCAGCGTCTTAGGCGGTCTGGCAGAATGCCCGGTGATTGCAGTTCCTACCAGTGTGGGATACGGTGCCTCTTTTCAGGGACTGTCCGCACTGTTATCCATGCTGAATTCCTGCGCCAGCGGGGTCAGCGTGGTAAATATTGATAACGGTTTTGGTGCCGGTTATCAAGCTAGCTTAATTAATCATGCAGGAAGAAACAGGTAGGGGTTATGAAAATTTTATATTTTGATTGCGAGATGGGGGCAGCCGGCGATATGCTGATGGCTTCCCTGTATCAGCTCTTAGATGAGAAGAAGCAGCAGGAGTTTTTACAGATTATGAATTCTCTTGGATTGGATGAGGTGACTGTGTCTGCCAATCCAATCAAGCGTTGCGGAATCGGCGGCATCCAGATGTCGGTACAGATTCACGGAACCGAAGAAGGGGAAGCTGCGAAAGAGCATGATCACGGGCATGACCATGAGCATCATCATGTGACCTTAGAAGAGATTCGGGATACCATTTGCAATTTCCCGATTCCGGTGGAAGTCCAGGAAGATGCCATCGCGGTATATGATTTGTTGGCGGATGCAGAGAGCCATGCACATCAGGTTCCGGTAACTGAGATTCACTTCCATGAAGTGGGAAGATTGGATGCCATTGTGGATATCGTTGGTGTATGCCTGTTGATGTCGTGGATTCATCCGGAGCAGGTGGTAGCTTCCCCGATTTGTGTGGGCAGCGGATTGGTACATTGCAGCCATGGAATCTTACCGGTTCCGGCTCCTGCGGTGGCATATCTGTTACGAGGCATCCCAATGTATAACGGTAAGGTGGAAGTGGAATTGTGTACCCCAACCGGTGCAGCGCTGCTTCGCTATTTTACCGACCAATACGGACAAATGCCGGTGATGACTGCCAAGGCCATCGGATACGGTATGGGCAAGAAGGAGTTACCGATTGCCAATTGTGTACGCGCTTTCTGGGGCGAGACCTTCGCTTCCGGGGCAGATGCCATTGTGGAGTTGACTTGTACCGTGGATGACATGACGGGAGAGTCTGTTGGATTTGCAACAGAACAGTTATTGGCGGCAGGTGCTAAGGATGTGTACACCACGTCCATTATGATGAAGAAGAATCGTCCGGGAATCCTATTTACCGTGCTTTGCCATGTGGAGGATGAGCCAAACATGGTACGTAAGATTTTCCAGTACACCACCACTATTGGCATTCGTAAGCATATCTTCGAGCGATACTTATTGAATCGTGAAGAGAAGGACTTAGAGACGGAAGAGGGCCTGATTCGTCGCAAGGACGTGGAAGGTTACGGAGTAACCAGAAGTAAGCTTGAGTATGAGGACGTGGCCCGTATCGCCAGGAAACGTGGCATTTCTATTGAAGAAGCCAAACAGTTGTTGAAGTAAACAGCATTCAGGGTAAGGAATGCAGATTGTATTGTATGTAAGAGAGGTATAGCGGATATGACAAATGAAATCAATGTAAAGGGAACCGGCAAGTTAGGTTTTGGCTTGATGCGTTTGCCACAGTTAGAGAAGGATGTTATCGACATTGAACAGACCGCCAAGATGGTGGATCTGTATTTGGAGAGCGGATTGAATTATTTTGATACCGCTTTCGTATATAAGGGTTCCGAGGATGCCATTCGACAGGCCTTGGTAGAGCGCCATGATCGTTCTTCCTACACCTTGGCTTCCAAGATTAATGCCGGAGTTGCCAAGAATGAAGAAGAGTGTAAGGATCAGTTGCGCATCAGCTTAGAGCGCACCGGTGCCGGATATTTTGATTATTATCTGGTTCATGCAGTGAACAAGGATAACCTGGTGAAGTACAACGAGTACGGCATCTGGGATTTTGTAAAACAGAAAAAGGAAGAGGGCCTTATTCGTCATTGGGGATTTTCCTTCCATGATACACCGGAGCTGTTGGACCAGCTTCTTACGGAGCATCCGGATGCGGAATTCGTACAGTTGCAGATTAACTATGCGGATTGGGAGAAGCCGAAGATTCAGTCCCGCGGTTGCTATGAGGTAGCCAGAAAGCACGGCAAGCCAATCGTAGTTATGGAGCCGGTAAAGGGTGGAAATCTTGCCAATCCTCCGGAAAAGGTCACCAAGATTTTTGACGAAGTAAACCCGAATGCATCCTATGCATCCTGGGCCATTCGCTTCGTTGCTTCCTTAGACGGCATTCTTACCGTCTTGTCCGGTATGTCTAATATCGAGCAGATGCAGGATAACCTGTCCTATATGGGAGATTTCAAGCCTCTGAACGAGGAGGAGAAGGCTGCCATTCGTAAGGCACAGGAAATCTACGGATTGTCCAAGGCAATTCCGTGTACCTCCTGTCATTATTGTACAGAAGGATGTCCGAAGCAGATTGCCATTCCGGATATCTTCAAGGTGATGAATGAGCGTATGTCCACTGGACAGTTAGAGAAGGCAGATGCAGCCTATGCAGCAGTAACTGCGGAAGGCGGCAAGGCCAGCGATTGCGTGAAGTGTCGCCAGTGTGAGAAGGCGTGCCCGCAGCACATCGATATTATCAAGCAGTTAGAGAAGATTGCGACAGTATTAGGTTAATTTATGGAATTCTATTTGGCCCCAATGGAGGGGATTACCGGTTATGTGTACCGGAACCAATTACACAAAGACTTCGGGGGTGTCACGAAATTCATGACACCCTTTCTTGCGCCGGTCCCGAAAAAAGTGTTGAAAACAAAAGAGCGCCGGGACATCGATGTGGATAACAACGAAGGAATTCCCCTGGTACCGCAGGTCTTGACCAAGAGTGTGGAAGGCATGCTGCAGGTCATGACGCTACTTAAGGAGAAGGGCTACCGGGAAGTGAATATCAATCTGGGATGCCCGGCTTCTACTGTAGTTACCAAGGGCAAGGGCAGCGGATTCCTTAAGAATCCCGAGGATTTGGATCGCTTTTTCGAAGGGGTCTTTGACGGAATGCCGGAGGGAATGGAACTGTCGGTGAAGACCCGATTAGGGTTCGAAGACCCTATGGAGTTCAAGAAATTACTTGCAATTTACAACCGATATCCTATCATGGAACTAACGGTGCATCCGAGGGTGCGACAGGATTTCTATGGTAATGAGGTGAACCTGGAGATGTTCGCTTATGCCTTATCCGAGAGTCGTTGCCCGGTGGTCTACAACGGTGACATCGTAACGGTAGAGGATTACCAGAGGATTACGGAGCGTTTTCCACAGGTGGATCGCATCATGATTGGCCGTGGCTTGATTGGCAACCCGGCACTGGTGCGCCAGATTCGCGGTGGAGAGGCGTTGTCCGAAGAGGAATTGCATCGGTTTTTGCAGGCCCTCTATGAGAGCTACAGCAGGGAACTGGGCAATCACAAGGATGCCATGTTTCGCTTGAAGGAAGTCTGGGGATATGTGGGCAAGAATTACCCGGACCGCAGTAGAGCGATTCGCAATTTGATTAAGGCAAAAAATGAAGCGGACTATGAGCAAATGGTTCGGGCATTTTTTTCATAAAAGTAAGTGGAAGGAAAAGGAGAAAAAAGAATGAGTGATTATCGTTTGAATACCAAATGCGTACAGGGTGGTTACACACCGGGCAACGGAGAACCGAGACAGATTCCCATTGTTCAGTCTACCACCTTCAAATACAATACCAGCGAAGATATGGGGAAGCTCTTCGACTTGGAAGCCAGCGGATATTTTTATACCCGTTTGCAGAACCCAACCAATGATTATGTAGCAGCGAAGATTGCTGAGTTAGAGGGCGGCAGTGCAGCAATGTTAACCTCCTCCGGACAGGCAGCCAACTTCTTCGCGCTGTTTAATATTTGCGAGAACGGAGATCATATCGTTGCATCTTCTTCTATCTATGGTGGAACCTTCAACCTGATTGATGTGACTATGCGTAAGATGGGCATTGATGTTACTTTCGTATCTCCGGATGCAACCGAGGAAGAATTGAATGCAGCGTTCAAGGAGAACACCAAGGCCATGTTCGGTGAGACCATTGCCAATCCGGCACTGACCGTATTGGATATTGAATTGTTTGCTAAGGTGGCACATGCTCATGGAGTTCCGCTGATCGTAGATAACACCTTCCCGACACCGGTACATTGTCGTCCAATCGAGTGGGGCGCAGATATCGTCACCCATTCCACCACCAAGTATATGGACGGTCATGGTGCTGCAGTCGGTGGTGCCATCGTAGATTCCGGTAAGTTCGACTGGATGGCACATGCCGAGAAGTTCCCGGGACTATGCACACCGGATGAGTCTTATCATGGAATTACTTATGCGGAAAAATTCGGCAAGGAAGGCGCTTTCATTACCAAGGCAACGGCACAGCTGATGCGTGATTTCGGTAGCATCCAGTCTCCGCAGAATGCATTCTATCTGAACTTGGGCTTAGAGTCCTTGCATGTACGTATGGCACGTCATGCAGAGAACGGTCAGGCTGTGGCTGAGTTCTTAACCACCTGTGATCAGGTAGAGAAGGTTACTTATCCGGGCCTGGTAGGAGATAAGTATTACGACCGTGCACAGAAGTATCTTCCGGATGGAGGATGCGGCGTTGTTTCCTTCGAGTTGAAGGGCGGCCGTGCAGCTGCAGAGAAGTTCATGAAGAACCTGAAGCTTGCTGCTATTGAGACTCATGTGGCAGATGCCAGAACCTGTTGCTTAAACCCTGCAACTTCTACCCATCGTCAGATGAGCGACGAGCAGTTGGCTGCAGCAGGCATTCCTGCAGGATTGATTCGTCTCTCCTGTGGTTTGGAAGATGCCAGAGATTTGATTGATGATGTAAGACAGGCTTTGGAAGCAATCTAAGTTTTTATTTGTGAGGAATTTATATGGCCAAAAGTATGACCGAAGGCAAGCCACTGAAGCTGATTCTACAGTTTGCCTTACCCTTATTGCTGGGAAATCTTTTTCAGCAGACCTATAACATCATCGATGCGGCCATTGTAGGACGTGTGTTGGGGGCTAAGGCCTTAGCGTCGGTTGGCGCTACCAGCAGTGTACAGTTTTTGATTTTGGGATTTTGTATCGGTTGTATGGCGGGATTTGCAGTTCCGGTGGCACAGCGCTTTGGTGCCGGGGATTACAAATCCATGCGCCGTTACATCTATCTAAGCGGAATCTTAACGGTGGGCTTGATGGTGATTCTAACAGTGACCTGTAGTCTTTTGACCAATCAGATTCTGCATTTGCTGTCGACACCGGCATCTATTTACCAGGGGGCTTATGATTACATTATTGTGATTTTTCTTGGTATGCCCTTTACCTTGGCTTATAACCTGCTGTCTTCCATTTTGCGAGCAGTGGGAGATTCCAAGATGCCCTTTATTTTCCTGGTGATTGCTACCGTGATTAATATTGTCCTAGATCTCTTTTTTATTATTGTGATGGGATGGGGCTGTATGGGTGCGGCGTTAGCAACCATTATCGCCCAGGGTGTCAGCGCGATTTGTTGTTTGATTTTCATTCACTTCCGTTATGAGCTATTGATTCCTCGGAAGGAAGACCGGAAGTGGAACGGCAAGAAGGTGGGGAACCTACTCTATATCGGCGTTCCTATGGGATTGCAGTTCTCCATTACCGCTATTGGTAGCATGATGTTACAGGCAGCCAACAACGGTTTAGGGGATGTGTATGTATCTGCTTTTACCGCAGCCACCAGAATCAAGCAGTTCTCCATGAGTCCTTTTGATGCGTTGGCTACCGGTGTGTCGACCTTTGCCAGCCAGAACTATGGCGCCGGCAAGTACAAGCGCATTGAAAAAGGTATCAAGCAGGGCATCAATGTGGGCATCGGCTACGGTATTTTCATCGGTTTGGTGTTGATGTTCTTCGGACGGGATTTGTCCATGATTTTTATCTCCGGCAAGGAAGTTGCGGTCTTAGACGCTGCCGGTTATTATCTGTGCTGCACCAGCTACTTCTGGTGGAGCCTTGGCATCTTGAATGTTGCGCGACTTAGTATTCAGGGACTTGGATATTCGAACCTTGCGATTTTCTCCGGTGTGATGGAATTGATTGCCCGGGCGATTATCTCATTGGTTTTGGTTCCGTTGTATCAGTTTACCGCAGTCAGCTTCGCAGACCCCATTGCATGGTTGTCCGGAGCGCTCTATTGCGGTATTGTATGTATAGTGATTGTGAAGCGGATTCAGAAGAAGGATTCCGCATCGTTGGAGGTTTAGTATGGAAGTATATCAGACAAAGGGGACTTGCTCCCGCGCCATTCAGTTCGAAGTGGATGGAGATACCATTCAGTCCGTGCAGTTCGTTGGCGGATGTGACGGCAATACCCAGGGTGTTGCAGCTCTTGTGAAAGGCATGAAGGTGGAAGATGCCATCGCACGTTTGGAAGGCATTGATTGCCGTGGACGTGGAACATCTTGCCCGGACCAGTTGGCGAAGGCGTTGAAAGGGTACATGGCGAAATAAAAAATTGCCCCTACCTATTTCCCGCGAGGTCGCTCTCGCTATCGGTGTAAGCGTAGCGGACACATACGAAAATAAAAGGGAGTGGATGTTTCTCATAAATGAGACATCCACTCCCTTCTCTTTTCTAGTGCCGACGCTTCCACAGACTCGCTACAGAAATAGGTAGGGGCAATTTTTATTTCGCCGGGCGGTCAAAGACAATAACGAGTGTTAGGTAGTCCACGTCTTGTGGCATGTTGGAAGTGCCATGATAGCATTGTTCATTTTCCATGGATGCGTGGGTAACCACATCTACTTGAAGGGCGGTATTCTGTAGGAGGCTACGTAACTCCTGATACTTCTTGCCGGATTTCATGAAGACTTTTGTGCCGGCGAGTTGCAGCGCATCCCTAACATCATAGGAAGCCGGAATGATGTGGAGCTCTTCTCCTCTTAAGCAAAGGGCTTCGCCCAATGCAGCGGTTGCTGCGCAGAAGGATGGAATCCCCGGAACGATAAATGCTTCATACCCACGTGCTTGTACCATCTTATGAATGGTCATATAGCTTCCGTAGATGGTCGGATCTCCCAGATTCAAAAATGCGACATCCTCTCCGGCATCGAGATGCTTACAAATCTCGGACACATTCGCTTCGTATGCTGCGTCCAATATTTCCTTATCCTTGGTCATCGGGACTTCGCAACTTAGGATGGTCTTCTTGTGGAATTCTTGTAATACCGGACGGACACAATCCAAGGCCACACCGGCATCATGAGTTTTTCCGGGATGTGCAATAATGCTACAGTTATTAAGAATACGCAGAGCTTTTAGTGTCAGTAGCTCCGGATCTCCGGGACCGACACCGATACCGTATAAGCATCCCTTATGCGTATAATCATTTTGCATGTTAGTTCTCCAATTCTATTCCAAATCTTTTTAAATCCACTTTATTCTCATGGACTTCGACGCCTTCATTAGCCAACAGCTTGGCCTGCACGTTCACGCCACCGAAGACGAAAGCATCTGCCAGTTCGCCCTTGGAATTCACCACACGGTAGCATGGAATATTGTCCGGGTCCGGATTCTTATGCAAGGCGTTACCAACCGCACGGGACATCTTCGAATTGCCGGCCATAGCAGCGACTTGTCCGTAGGTTGCCACGTGCCCGTAAGGGATTTTCTTCACGGCTTCATAGATGCGCTTGGTTGGCGAATCGGAGATGAGCTCGTAGCTCTCTGCAATCATGCGCTTAATATCCCGCTCCGGTATGGAGCCGTCTAGAATGACGGTGTTCCAGTGTTCTTTATTCTGGTGATATCCCGGGATGACGGATTTGTAGGCATCCCGCCAGAAGTCCCGCCACTCCGGATCTGCCTTCACGTTCAGGCAAATCTGTCCATCCAGCTCATAGGTCCAGAGGAAGGCTTTCTTGTTTTCTTTGAATCGCACCAATTGCCAGTTTGGATCGTGGAATGGTGCATCTTGGTAGGTATCCGGGAATGATAAGCCATAGGCTAATGCTTCTTCGCGTGTTGTCATTGGAATCCCCCCCTTTTTGTGTTAGTTATTAAATGTATTCTATCATGAAAAGGGGGAAGAAGGGGGCATGGATTAGATGGCTTTGCTCCTTACGTGGCCAGAAGCAGAGGGATTTGCGTTTTGCATGGTTTCCTATGCCGATTGTAGGGCTCCGGCGGAGGGCGTAGCTGCGATAAGCATAGGGATTAAGGAAAAATGGGAATCCCTCTGCCTTTTGGCTGGTTTCAGTGCGATTTTAATTGGCATGGAGCATAGGGATTTTGGATTATTGAAAATCCCTATGCCGGGAGAGTCACTTAATCGAACAATTTGTATTGAAAAGGCAGAGAAAAAGGGTTATTTTTCGAATCCCTCTGCTGACGATGAATAATAATAGCCCTGATAAATGAAAAAAGGCATAGGGATTCGTGCTTTTAATGAATCCCTATGCCGGAGACATTTTAAGCATCTTCCGGGGTGCGAATATGCTATAGTAAGAGCAGCAGTATAAGCAGAAAAACAATAATCAATCGAGGGATAATATATGAATCACGTAATAGAAAATGAGAACCTGAAAGTAACTGTAGCAGACCATGGCGCAGAGGTGCGCTCCATTATCCGAAAGAGTGATAACGCAGAGATGATGTGGCAGGCTGATGCGGCATACTGGGGTAGAACCTCACCGGTATTGTTCCCATTGGTGGGCAATTATTATGAGAAGAAGTCTGTTTATCAGGGCAAGACTTATGAGCTGGGACAGCATGGATTTGCAAGAGATATGGACTTCGCGTTGGTGAAGGAAGCGACAGATGAGCTGATCTTCGCCCTAAAGGATACGGAAGAGACCTTGCAGAAGTACCCATTCCATTTCGAATTACAGATTCGCTATGTGCTGCAGGGCACAACGGTCCAGGTTCACTGGACGGTAAAGAATACCAATGAGGAAACCATGTACTTCTCTATTGGAGCCCATCCTGCCTTCAATTGTGATTTGGATACATACCGACTGAGATTTGAAAAGAACGGAATTCCATGCGAGTCATTAACTGCTAACATCATTGCAAACGATGGTAGCGGATGCTTGTCCGATGAAGTGGAAGAGTTAGAACTGCAGAACGGCTTATTAACCATGTCCGATGAACTGTTTGCAAAGGACGCTTTAATTATCGAGAAGCAGCAGGCAGACGTGGTAACCTTAGTGAATCCTTCCGGTGAAGCAGTCGTATCTGTTACTTGCCCGACACCACTATTCGGTATTTGGTCACCGGTAGGCAAGCATGCACCATTCATGTGCATCGAGCCTTGGTATGGAAGATGCGACCGCGTTGGCTATGACCAGAAGTTGGAAGGCCGTGAATACGGCAATGTGTTGGCACCAGAGGAAGAGTTTCATGGTGGGTATGAAATAAGATTTTAGAAAAGAAAAATAAGGAGCCCTTGGCTCCTTATTTTCTTATAAATTTCGCATCCTGTTCATAGGTATCGCTGACGAAGCGCTCTACGTCCATATGCAAATCATACTTCTCACGTAATGTGGCAATTTCCTGCATCATTGGTGAGGCGTGATGGGCGTCGATGGCCGCCTGGTCTGCCCAGCTGTCAATGAGCAGTACTGTTTCCGGATCGTTCATTGGGAAAAAGTACGCATATCTTAGATTCCCATCTTCGGCACGAATCTTGTCTGCAATGCCGGAGGATTCCATTTCTTCGGCGAATGCTCTGGCAGAACCGTTTTTTCCATGATAATACAGATTTACCGTAATCATTGTGCTATCCCCTTTGCCTTTTTAATGTTATTATACTACCGGACAAAAGCATTCCAAAGAAAGAAGACAGGAACAAGCATTATGTGGTTATGGATTGTTGCAACCTTCGTTGCATTTTTTATAAAAGGATTATGTGGATTTGCCAATACCCTGGTGTTCACTTCGATTATGGCCTATGGTGCCAACAACGTGAATATTTCGCCGATTGAATTGTTGCTGGGGTATCCTGCTAACATCATTTTAACCTGGCAGAATCGCAAACACCTGAAGGTTGGAGTCTTTCTTCCGCTGATTCTTCTAGTCTTGGCAGGCAGTATTCCGGGGGCATTTATCCTAAAATACGTGAATGCCCGATACATCAAGATTGTTTTTGGTGTAGCAATTGTATTGATTGGAATAGAACTTCTGTACCGGGAGTGGAAACAGCTGAAGCAAAAAGAATCAAAAATCATCCTTGGCCTTATCGGAATTCTTTCCGGAGTTCTCTGCGGTATGTTCGGCGTAGGTGCGCTTCTAGCTGCCTATCTTGGTCGTGTCACCGAGACAACGGATGAATTCAAAGCCAATATCAGTATCGTGTTTTTTATTGAGAATACTTTCCGTTTAGTTACCTATGGATTCCTTGGAATCATCACCCTTGCAGGTCTAAAACAAGCCTTACTACTGGTTCCGGTGGTGCTCCTGGGCCTCTTCTCCGGTATCGGATGTAGCAAACTCATGGATGAGAAGCTGGCGAAGCGCCTAGTATTGCTGCTGTTAATCATTTCCGGAATTGCGATGATCGTGAAGAATATATAGAAAAATCGCAAACACAATGACACAGGTGTTGATTACCGGTCCAAGGGTTGCTTCGATGTAGATTTTAACGGTCCAATAGGGGTCCGTCAGGCAATGCATCTCATAGGCGTAGCCACAGCTTATGAAAAAAGTCAGAAGCGGTAGGGCCGCCAGTAGCGGAAGCTGTACATGCTCTACTGCAGTTCGTCCAAGCAAAAAAGCGAAAATACCAAAGGAAGCAATCCCAATAAAAGCAACCTGGTACATAATGAATGGTCCGACTTGCTCCACCGAAAGGCCAAAAGGCTGCTCTTCCGGAGCGCCCCAAAGACGCACCATCATATATCCGAATCCGGCTACAAGATAGGTGGTAAGGATACCCCATATAATAAGAATCCATCGATGCAGTAGCGGAGTGTCAGCTGACGGTCGTGCCGGAACCATGTAACGAATGCCGACAATCAGAAGAATCAATGCAATAAATACCCAGTCGCGGTACAACAAGTATCCACCGAAGTAGATTCGATTTGTAAGAAAGCCACAGTATAGTCGGACAAACAGTGCGCCAATCACCAACGCAAAGACGGCGCATTCCAGAATAGTTCTTCGTCTAGCTCTGGCTTGGGCCCGCACAATCTGCAAAGCATCTTTTAAGGCAAGGCTTTCCTGTTCTACAGATTCTCCAAGAATAATCTCATCTATTTTTAAATCTAGTACTTGCGCTATGGATTCAATCAGGGCTACATCCGGAAAACTTTCTCCTCGTTCCCATCGGGAGATGGCCTTGTTGGTAACACCAAGAATGTCCCCTAAATCTTCCTGGGTATATCCCTTTTTTTGACGTGCATCTTTAATTAATTCCCCCGTTTTTTTCTTATCCATAACCTTACCTCCCCTAAAGTCAACATAACATCTGAGTGAAAAAAGCGCAATCTACTCTGTCGAGAACCAAGAAGTTGATGGCCGCAAACCCTTGATTTTACGCGGTTGCAACCGCCGGTTGACAAATTTCCAAGGCGTCTTGATAGCCTGCAACCGGCCCAGATTGTATTGTGGCAGTAGAAAAACAGTTGGCCGCTGTATTACAATGTTAACCGTAGAGGAAAGGAAGTATAAATATGATTTTAGCAGATAAGATTATCACATTAAGAAAAAAGAACGGCTGGAGCCAGGAAGAATTAGCAGAACAATTACAGGTGAGCCGACAGAGTGTTTCCAAATGGGAAAGCGCACAGTCCATTCCGGATATGAATAAGATTCTGATGATGTCCGAGATTTTTGGAGTAAGCACCGATGTTCTATTAAAAGAGGAAATGGAAATCGACGATCATGAGGCAGTGGTTGCCGTAGAACCCACCACCGTAGTTGTGGAGCGAGAGACCTTGCCAACCCGTCCGGTTTCTATGGAAGAAGCCAATGAATATTTGAAGGATGTTGTTCCATTTGCCAAGTCTACCGCATGGGGTGTTTCCTTCTGTATTGCATCTCCGATTTTTCTTATCATTATGGCAGGTTTGCAGGAGCAGGGCTATATCGCATTAAAGGAAGCCCAGGCAGTAGGTTGTGGACTGTTGGTGCTCTTCGCATTAATTATCGCCGCAGTTGCTATCTTCGTCATCAACGGACAGAAGTATGCCAAGTGGGATTTCTTAGATAAAGAGTTCATCGATACCGCATATGGCGTAGACGGTATGGTAAAAGAGCGCAGAGAAGCTTACAGCAGCCGTCACATCACGGAGCTGGTAGTTGGTATTGTCCTTTGCATTTGCAGCGTAGTTCCACTGTTTATCATGATGATGATCTTCGGAGAAGACGGACGTATGGCTGAGACCATGATGGAAATGTCTATGGCAATTGTTCTTGCCTTCGTATCCGTTGGTGTACATCTCATCGTAGATTGCTCCATCATCTGGGACGGATTCCATCGTCTGTTAGAAGAGGGTGACTACACTAGAGCAAGCAAGACCGTAAGCAACAATCCTTGGATGAAGGGTTACTGGTTGTTGGTAACCGCACTGTACCTTGGCATCAGCTTCTGGACCATGCGCTGGGATATCACCTGGATCATCTGGTTGGTAGCCGCAGCTGGTGGTGCGGTATTGTATGCATTTACAAATAAGAGATAAAACAAGGTATATAAGCCCCCCGGCTTTCGCCACGTGTTATTCTCTGTAGCGGGCGTGTGTAAACGTCAGCACTAGAAAAGAGAAAGAAGAGTTTTGCTGTAAGCAAGGCTCTTCTTTTTATTTTCGTATGTACTGCTACGTTTACACCCGAAGCGAGAGCGACCCCGCGGGAGAATGACATGTGGGGGAAGCAGGGGCGTAGAAAATCCCCATGTTGGAGAATGTGTTGACAAGTGCATATTAAGGTGATATCATTTTGATATCAAAAGGAGGTAGGTATTATGACCGAGAAAATTTATACAACAAAAAAGAACGGCATGGCCGTATTATTGTTAACACTTTTGCTGTTAGCTGCTGCAGTGGCAGTAATGATCTATGGAATCATTAATAACGTGGCCCTTATGGTGGTAGGCCTGGTGGTATTGTGCATCGGCTGGTTGCCACTGTGTGGACTGAAAGTGTTGAAGCCACAGGAAGCATTGGTGCTGACCCTCTTCGGTGATTACAAGGGAACCATCCGTGAGGCAGGCTTCTATTTTGTGAATCCATTCTGTACCGCAGTTAATCCTGCAGCAGCAACCAAGTTGGCACAGTCCGGTGACATCGCAGGTGGTCCGCAGCCGGGTGCCTTACAGATTACCGCTGAGGGCGTAAGCGCAGCAGGAACTCCGGCATCCAAGAAGATTTCTTTGAAGGCTATGACCTTGAATAACGGTCGTCAGAAAATCAACGATTGCCTAGGTAACCCGGTAGAGATTGGAATCGCTGTTATCTGGCGTGTGACCGATACCGCCAAGGCAGTGTTCAACGTAGACAATTACAAGGAATATTTATCCTTGCAGTGTGATTCCGCACTTCGTAACATTGTTCGCATCTATCCATACGACGTGGCACAGAACGTAGATACCACCGGTGATGGCGTTGCCGATGAAGGAAGCCTTCGTGGTTCCGCAGAGGTAGTTGCAGAGCGTATCAAGGAAGAGATTCAGAGCAAGGTCAATGAGGCAGGATTGGAAATTGTGGAAGCCCGCATTACCTATCTTGCATATGCTCCGGAAATCGCATCCGTGATGTTACAGCGTCAGCAGGCATCCGCAATTATCGATGCCCGCAAGATGATCGTAGACGGTGCGGTAGGCATGGTTGAGATGGCTCTTGAGCGATTAAATGAAAAACAGTTGGTGGATTTGGACGAAGAACGTAAGGCTGCTATGGTATCTAACTTGCTCGTGGTATTGTGCGGCAACCACGATGCACAACCGATCGTAAACTCCGGTAGTCTCTACTAATTTATGGCTGAAAAAAAGCAGGTCCCACTTCGTCTCAACGAGAAGCTCTACAACGAGCTTGCCGCTTGGGCGGAGGACGACTTCCGCTCCGTAAACGGTCAGATTGAGTATCTGTTAACCGAGTGTGTGCGTCAGCGGAAGAAGGATGGGAAGTATGTAGGTGAAGAAATCGACGTGCCGCCGAAATTCGATCTTCACTAGAGGAGAAAAAGATGGAAACAAAGACTGTTTTAGATATCCAGGGATATACAAAATCCTACGGTGGAAGTAAAAAGGCAGCAGATAACGTAACGCTTTCTGTAGAAGCTGGCGACATCTATGGCTTCATCGGTCATAACGGTGCCGGTAAGTCTACCACCATTCGTGCGGTGGTTGGCGTGTTGGATTTTACGGAAGGAAATATCTACATCGATGGCCATTCCGTAAAGGATGAGTCCATGGCTTGCAAGCGTGTCACTGCTTACATTCCGGACAACCCGGACTTGTATGAGAACTTAACCGGTATCCAGTATCTGAACTTCATCGCAGATGTATTCGACATCGATGAAGCCACCAGAGCGGAACGGATTCAAAAATACGGAGATATGTTTGAAATTACAGAAGCTCTTGGAGACTTGATTAGCTCCTATTCTCACGGCATGAAGCAGAAGGTGGCTATTATTTCCGCCCTGATTCATGAGCCGAAGTTAATGGTATTGGATGAACCGTTCGTTGGATTGGACCCGAAGGCGTCCTTTACCCTGAAACAGATTATGCACGAGATGTGTGAGAACGGTGCTGCTGTTTTTTTCTCTACCCACGTATTGGATGTGGCAGAGAAGCTGTGTAACAAGGTTGCGATTATCAAGCAGGGCAAGATTATTGCAGCCGGAACCATGGAAGAATTGACGGGAGATCAGTCTCTGGAAGAGGTATTCCTGGAGGTGGAGGATGAGAAGTAAAAATCTTTTGTTATTACGTACTCTGCTGAAGTCGACCAGTCTGTGGAATATTCGCAAATACAGCAAGGACAGGAAAAAACGGGGACGCATCCTTGGCGGATTCTTTGGATTTGCTACACTTTATCTGATGCTGGTGCTCTATAGCTACTTCGGATGCTTTGGATTATATGCCCTGGGACTGATTGAAGTAGTGCCGGTGATGGCGGCACTGACGGTTTCCACGATTGCATTTGTTTTTACCTTCATTAAGACCAACGGATATCTGTTGAACTTCAAGGAATATGACATGTTAATGGCGCTGCCATTTGCACCGAAGGATGTGGCAGCCTGCAGATTCGAGTACATGTATCTGAAGACCTTGCCGTGGTTCTTAAGCGTATCCCTTCCTATGATGGTGGGCTACGGCGTCTTTGCCAAGCCTTCCTGGTTGGTGTATCCGGTATGGATGATTCTAGGATTCTTCGTTCCGGTGATTCCAATGCTGGCAGCGTCTTTGCTGGGATTTCTTATCGCCAAGGCAAGCTCCGGTTTTAAGAAAAAGAACCTGGTACAGACATTTTTTACCGTGATTTTTGTGATACTTGCATTTTCCCTTCGTTATATTATCGAAGCGATTATTCGGAAGAATCAGGTTGTAAATATAACGGAACAGGCTTCGGCAATGATGGACTTGGCAGGCAAGTATTATCTTCCGGCAGGATGGTTTGCATCAGCGATCCAGCAAGCCGGACGCCTGGAAGTGGGAGCTTTTGTGGATGCAGTCCTTCTGATTGTTTCTACCGTGGTCCTGTTTGAGTTGGTATTTCTTTTTGTAGGCAAGCATTATCGTCAGATTAACTCTGCACTAACAAGTCATGCGGTGAAGCGTAACTATCGGATGGCCGGCCAGAAGAGCAAAAGTGTATACAACGCCATTGCATTTAAGGAGTGGAAGCGCTTAACGGCATCCACCACCTATTTTGTCAACGGAGCCATGGGTGAGATCCTAACTGTAGTTCTGGGAATTGCTGTATTGATTGTTGGAATGGACCGAGTAATCGCCATTGTGACCCAGAATGCTCCGATTCCGAAAGGAATTTTAAATCCGGCGATTCCGCTGATCATTTATTTCCTTATTGGAATGATGACAACGACGGCTTGCTCGCCGTCCCTAGAAGGCAAGAATTATTGGATTGTTCAGAGCCTCCCAATAACCAAGAAGACCTTGTATCTGGGCAAGTTGTTGTTCCAGTTATACCTGTCCGTACCGTTTATGTTGTTTGGAACCCTTTGCATGAGTATCTCTGCCCATGTTGCACTTATTGATTTGGTGTTATACTTAATCTTAGGATTCCTATTATGTGTATTCTCTGCAAGCTGGGGTCTGGTATGTGGTATCAAGCACATGCGCCTGGATTGGGAGAATGAAGTAGAAGTGATAAAACAGGGGGCAGCGGTCATGATTTATCTGTTTCCGAATATGTTCGTTACCATGGGACTGATTGTCCTGGTGGTATGGCTTGGAACTGTGGTAAATCCAACATTGGTAACCTTAATCTTGATTGCCGTGGCAGGTATTCTTGCAGCGCTATCCTATGTTAGAGTGTTGAGGTTGGCAAAAGAATGAAAGCATATTTAACAATACAGCACAAAATTCAAGAACTGATTGCGGTAATTACGGGAGTGGCGTCTCTGATTGCGGCCATCATTATGATGGCGGTGATTAAGCATCCGGTTCCTGCCCATATCGATGGGGCCGGGAATGTAACGAGATACGGATCGGTTGGCGTTGTTATAATGATGCCACTGATTATGTTGCCGACCATCCTGATTCTTTTGGCAGCCACCCATATCTTTCCATTATCCATGTGGAATCTTCCGGTGAAGCCGAAGCCTGGCCGTGAGGTCCGCTTGTATCGCGTCAGTGCTTATATGGTAACACTGATGAATATGGAGACCGGCATCTTTTCTCTGGTATTTACGCTTGCTATGGGACTTGGATGGGTAAAGGCAGTCTCCTGGTTAGGTGGGGGCCTATGCGTGGTGATGCTGGGTACGGCCGCTTGGGGAATTATTAAGAGCATTTTGGTGAATCGATAATTTTTATGATTCTTAAACAAATCTTAAAGATTTCCCTACTTGGAACTTAAAATTATATTTACTACAATAGCCTTGTGATTAGTCATAAGGCTATTTTTTGAATTCAAAAATAACGGGGAGAAACTCATGAACAAAATCTTAATTTGCGATGACGAGCCGGATATCATCTCTGCGCTGCGTATTTACCTGGAAAGCGAAGGCATGGAAGTGGTAGTGGCAGAAAACGGTCAGGTGGCACTGGATATCATGTCCGGGCCACAAGGGAAGGACATCCAGCTGATTCTTTTAGATGTGATGATGCCGGTGATGGATGGCATTACTGCCATGGCAGCCATTCGTAAGATTTCCAACGTGCCGATTATTATGTTAACGGCTAAGAGCGAAGATGCGGACAAGGTGATGGGACTGACCATCGGCGCCGATGATTACGTAACCAAGCCGTTTAATCCGGTGGAACTCTTAGCTCGGGTCAAATCTCAGCTTCGAAGATATACCTTGCTTGGCAGCCAGAATGTTGGAAATCCAACAGAAGATGTGTTAACCATCGGTGGAATTGAATTAAGAGACCGTTCCAAGGAAGTCTATCTGGATGGCAATCCGGTATCCTTAACTCCCCGGGAATATGACATATTAAAATATCTCATGGAGCATCCGGGAGAAGTCCTTTCTCCCCGGGATATCTATGAGGCAGTGTGGCAGGAAGCAATGATTGGTGCGGAGAGTACCGTTGCGGTTCATATCCGCCACCTGCGGGAAAAGTTAGAATACGACAGCACAAACCCACGTTATCTGAAGGCTGTGTGGGGACACGGATATAAGATGGAAGATATCCGGTAGGGAGGAACACCATGAAGAAGATTTATAAGACGTCATGCAAAATATGGCTGGCGGTTCTGTGTAGCATCTGCGGAATAATAACACTCATTGGCCTGCTTGGTACAGTGGTGCTGGCAGAATATGGCGTCTATGGAGGCAATGACTGGAAGCAGGATTTGGAGAAAAGAGCCGGAGATGCTTATGCAATATGGGCGGTGGCCAATTATCACGGTGGAGAGCTGTGGAGCGACATTGATACGGATCTTACAGGAACCGGTTTTTGCTACGGCATCATCAAGGGTAAATACGAGAATCAGGACTTGTCTGATGGCAAGACTTATGTGGATCGGAATTTTACCGGTAGTGTGCCATCCGATTATCTGGTCCGCACCTTCTATCTCAGTGAGCGACCAACCTATCATTTGTCGGATCGTTTGCTTGCAGACAACCGCTACTACGCCGGGGAGACTACAGAGAACAAAGAAGTAGAATGCTATGGCATCGGTTTTGATTTGATTGACAATACCGCATATGTTTGGGATGGAAAAGAGTTCCACCCATTGTATGAGGAGTTTGCATATCCAATCGATGCGCAGTATTACGAGGGAACGACCGATGATGCACAAATAAACAAGGCATATGAGCAGCTATGGAAAAATGCGGCAGAAAAGGACGCAGATTCGAAGGATGGTCTACGCATTGGAAAGCGTACCTTCCCATCCATGAAAGATTCCGGATGGGATTACGTCTTGTACCTTGCACCATGGAATCAGCCGGATGCAGCACTTCAGGCCCAAAACATTGCGGACTTATCCTCAATCCATGATGAGCTTGTCAGTGCCGATGGTTCTTCCGCTGATTTGGGAACCTATACCTCCATTCGTGCAGAAGTAAAAAAAGAAGGCAATGCTTACTATACCGTAATTTATTTCCCTAAGGATGCTGTCCATATGGAAGATGGATGGAAGAAGGGCGGCCTCTATACCCAGGCTGCAATCTTAGAATCGGTGATTCCGGTACTGATGATTGCTTGTCCAATCGCAATGGTGGTATGTTTCGCATTGGCTCTTTGGATGTTGGTACTCCTGCTGTGTGCAGCCGGACATCGATACGGTGAAGAAGGCATTCATGCCTGCAAGGCCGTTCGTATCCCAATGGACTTGATGATTGTTCTAGTAGGCGCTTGCGAGGTGGCACTGCTGTATCTGTGTGAAATTGGTTTCTTTGCACTCAGATCCACCACCTATCCGGCCTTCTTAGGCGGAGGAATCATGACAATCGCAGTCTTTGCAGGTTGTATGATTGGTCTGGGATGGTTAATGACCGTGGCCGTGAATGTAAAGCTCGGCCACTGGTGGCAAAACACCATTCTCTATAAGTTGTTCCATCTGCTGAAGGCGTGGTGGAGTAGAGCCAGAATAGAGCTTCGTTTGATTCGCAGTCGCATTCGTTGGAGCGTTCGGGTATGGCTGATTTTTGCGTTATTTGTATTCTTGGAACTCTTCGGACTTGCAGCATTAGATGCCAGAGAAGAATTGCTTTTTGTATGGTTCTTCGAGAAAATCCTCTTCGGTGTGGGACTGTATTTCTTGCTGAAGTATTACGGTCGCTTGAAGGATACGGTGGTAAAAATGGCCGAGGGCGATATGAATGTCAAGGTAGATACCACCGGTATGCCACTGGATTTTGAGGAGCACGGTAAGGCATTAAACACCATCGGAAGTGGAATGACCACCGCAGTAACAGAGCGCATCAAGAGTGAGCGCATGAAGACGGAACTCATTACCAATGTGTCTCATGATATTAAGACACCGCTGACATCCATTATTAATTATGTGGATTTGTTGCAAAAAGAACAAATTGAAAACGACAAGGCAAAAGAGTATTTGGAAGTCTTAGATCGCCAAGCCAAGCGCTTGAAGAAGTTAATCGAGGATCTCATTGAAGCGTCCAAGGCAGCTACCGGCAATATCAAGTTCCAGATGGAATCCGTGAATGCCCGTATGATTCTCAATCAGTCTATCGGAGAATTTGAAGAGCGTCTGGAAGGCAACCAGATTACCCTGGTGAGCAATGTGCCGGAAGGAGACGTCTACGTTTGGGCGGACAATCGTTACCTTTGGAGAGTCTTCGACAACCTGATGAACAACATTGTAAAGTATGCTCAGCCGGGCACCCGCGCATACGTGGATATGAAGGATTCCAACGACAAGGTTGTATTCACATTCCGAAATATATCAAAGAACGAACTGAACATTTCAGCAGACGAACTCATGGAACGTTTTGTCCGTGGTGATGCCTCCCGTAATACCGAAGGTAACGGCCTTGGCCTCTCTATTGCAAGAAGCCTAACCGAATCCATGGATGGCACCATGAACTTGGCAATCGACGGAGACTTATTCAAGGTTATCTTGGAATTCAAGAAACAATAAAATAATAAGTTACTAAAGAAACTAGAAAGCCCCTGTTATCTGTTCTATATTCTCCGTAGCGAGTCTGTCGAGGCGTCGGTACTTGAAATTGCGAAAGCAATTTCTTAGTATCCGCTACGCTGAGACCGATAGCGTTGCTGAACGTCCGGGGGACGTTCGTCTAGCAACGACCGTAGCGGAGCGAAGAAGCGACCTCGCGGGAGAATGTAGAGCGGGTAGCAGGGGCGTATTATAACTAAGTATCCTTCTTTGGCTTACGGTGCTCCTCAGCATTTTGAAGGAAGTGCATGGAACCATGATTGGCAAAGTTCTTATCGATGACCATGGAGAAGAGATTCCGCTCTTCCCGCGGCATAAGAGCAGCCTGCAACTCATGGAGATTGTTGGCAATCTTGGTGTTGCAGTCCTTGCAGTACTTGCCGGTGGTAATCATACTGCCGCAACGCTGACAGGTCAGCTTAATGGCAGAGCCCGGCGTGACTTCGATGCGCTGGTCCCTCAGCCACTTCATAATCTGCTTGTGGGAAACTCCGAACATCTCCCAGAGCTTGGCTTCCGTGGTTCCCGGATTGGTCCACAGGTAGTCCTTCACCTTGCGAAGCAGCGTCTCCTCATCCTGACGACAGTTGGGGCAAAGGCTGTATTTATCCAGCAAATCTTCAAATATCTTTCCACATTGGGTACATGATTTTAACATAGGCAAACCCCTCTAGTTTTCTCCTATCTGTATTTTAACACAATGGAAACTAAGATGCAGTAAATATGCGGTGAAAGGGCAGATGGGACAAAGGATAATAGGCTTGACAGATGTACAAGTGAATGGTACTCTATCAGTGTACTAGTGAGACTAATACAGTTAAAACAGAAATGTTGCGAGATAAGATGCTAGGAGAATACACGGAAAGGAGGACGAAGCATGGCCATTATTGACTACCAGGATGGAAGACCAATCTACGAGCAGATTGTAGATTACTATAAGCATTTGATTTTGATAGGCGCTTTGGAAGAGGATGCACAGATGCCATCCGTGCGTAACTTAGCCATGGAATTGTCCACGAATCCCAATACTGTACAGAAGGCATTTATGGAGTTGGAGCGACAGGGGTTTATTTATACAGTGAAGGGACGCGGGAATTTCGTTAAGAATAATCAGTCTCTGAAGCAGGAACGACAGGAGGAACTGACCGACCAGTTAGTGGAACTGCTGCAGGAGGCAAAGCGTCTGGATATGAATTTAGATGCACTTGTAACACGTGCATTGGAAAGGACGGGGAAATGATAGAGATTAACAATGTCAGCAAGTCCTATGGGACCCAAATGGCAGTGAAGAATCTTTCTCTGCGCATGCAGGAGCACGAAGTCTTCGGTATGGTCGGTACCAACGGCGCCGGTAAGACAACACTTCTTCGTATGATGTGTGGCGTATTGACTCCGGATGAGGGAGAGATTCGCATAGATGATCAGGTAGTAACAGATAATCCGATTGCCAAGAGCAAGTTGTTTTTTATCCCGGATGATCCTTACTATTTTCCAAACAGTACACCTCTTGAGATGGGCGAATACTATGCCAGCGTATATCCGGAGTTTGATATGCAACGGTTCTTACATCTTCTGACCAATTTCCAGTTGGATAAGAAGCGTAAGATTAGCGGATTCTCCAAGGGTATGAAGAAGCAGTTGGCCATCATTATCGGAATCTCCGCTCGGACCAAGTACCTCTTCTGTGATGAGACCTTCGACGGCTTGGATCCGGTCATGCGTCAGGCGACTAAGAGCTTGTTTGCCAAGGATATGGAAGAGCGTGGATTAACACCGATTCTGACTTCCCACAATTTGCGTGAGTTGGAAGATATCTGTGACCACGTGGGCTTGTTACATCAGGGTGGCGCGCTTTTGTCCAAGGATATTAACGATATGAAGCTTAGTATCCAGAAGGTACAGGTGGTATTTGCCAACGAAGAACAGCAGCAGAAGTTTGAGAAGCAGTGCGATGTTTTGATTCATAAGCAGCAAGGTAAGCTTCATATCTACACGGTACGCAAGAGCCGTGCGGAGTTAGAGATGATTATGGGTGGTATTTCCAACATTTTCTGTGAGATGTTGCCACTGACCTTGGAAGAAATCTTCATTAGCGAAACGGAGGTGGTAGGATATGACATCCGCAAAATCATCCTTGCTTAATAAAGAACACAGATTGTTGAATCCGCAGATTCAGATGATGAAGCATCGTCTCTGGATTATTGCGTTTACCGTAATGGGAGCCATTGCCTACTACGTGATTGGCGGCCTATTATATCTGTCCAAGCAGAAACAGTTTGTGTCAGAAGCCATGCTGAATATGCGCACCATGGGTGATGAGACAATGACTATGCCGGGAATGGCGGATTATGTGCGTCATTTTTACGGCTTTTGCAATCTGTCATTTTTGATTGTTGTGGTTCTTGCTGTGATGATGGGACTGGAAGGATTTGCGTATTTGCATAAAATGCAGACCATGGACTTCTTCGAGTCACAGCCAATCAAGCGTAGCAAGCGTTTTTCCGGAATTTACTGGAATGGGTTCCGCATTTTCTTATCCGTTTGGTCCATTGCAACGATTGTGGGTATTGCAATCGGCGCCATGTATGGCGGCATGAACGGTCCGGTTCTAGTCGAGATTTTGTTGGAATTCCTACGTTTGACTATCCTGTTTTTTGGGGTATATAACATTTCGATTCTGGCCGCAGCAATTAGTAAAAATGCAGTGGTTTCCGCATTGATGGCGGGCATCATTCTTGTTGTGGAAGCAGTGTATCGAGGATTTGTAGAGGAGTTCCGTCAGACCTATTTTGCAACGTACTATTATTACAGTGGATTGTCAGTACTCCAGAAAGCAAAAGTCTGGGTGACCTCGCCGCTGGCGAATTATGTCAGTGGACGTAACATTGCAGCCGGATTACAGAGAAGCGGCGTGACGGATTGGAAGATGCTATGCTCCTGTTTGAAGGGCTTTTGGTATGTGGAGGTCGCAAGCCTTTTAATCGGCGTAGTCTTCCTAGTCTTGGCCTATGCTGCATTCATGCATCGCAGAAGTGAGAGCGTGGGACAGGGACTGGTATATCGTTGGATGGAAGGTGCTACCAAGCTTTTGATTGCTGTTCCGCTTGGCGCAGTGACCGGTCTGATTATGGATATTACCTTTAATCAGGTATACAAGACCATAGGTGTGTTGACCGTTGTGATGGTGATTCTGGTGATTGTATGTTTCTGTATGATTACAGAATGCATCTGTAACGGTAATATCAAGGCTTGTTGCAAACGTGCATGGCAGATTCCGGTGGCGTTGGTGTTGTCCTTTGCATTTTTCCTTGTGTTCCGTATGGATATCCTTGGATACGATCGTTATGTTCCGAAGGAAAGCCAGATTCGGGATGTCGTATTTTTCGATGCTTCGAACCAGCAGTACTATGCGAATTACGACTCCGGCTATTATGCGCCGACAGACATCTTCCACCTCTATGGCGGTGCGGATATGAGCCGCGATAACTATATGGAAGAGAACATGCATTTAACCGATGTGGATGCGGGAATTCAGATTGCCCGTTTGGGAATGAAGAATCGGGTAGATATGGTTCACAGTGATGAATTCTATAGCCCTTATTCGGCGGTCATTATGTTCCACATGAAGGACGGTTCCATAGTTGCAAGGAACATTACCCTTCCGGAGGATGTGGATGAAGATTTGATGAATCGTTTGGTGGGATGCGATGAATACCGGAAGCCGGTGTACCGTGTGGATGATGCACGGGCAGCTGCCAGCGGCGATATTGCCCATTTCCATGCGGAATATTGTTATGGACTTGGTTCCAATGAATTGGAGAACAAAGAGTCTGTCATCAACGGCTTGATGGACGCCTATGAGAAGGACTTGCGTAGCTTGAATTTCTCCAAGTTGAAGAACAAATACGCCATCGGATATCTCAGTATTTACACGGAGAATACGTTCTCTGTAAGCGTCACATATCCGGTATATGCGGATTTTACCAATACGATTACGTATCTGGAAGACCAGGGGGCATATCATAGTTCCGAGATTCCGACAGAGGTTTTGACTCAGGTGAATCTTTATGGCGGATTCCAGGATGGAGATAAATACTACTCCGGCGACTTGTATTACTCTGAGCCGGAAGTGATGGAACGACTGGTTTCCAAATGTCATATGGACTGCGAGCACGACTGGAAAGCCTACGGTCAGGAAGCGTATATAGCGGTGACCCTGTATGGTGAATATGGGGATGAATTCTACGATGTTGAGAATGCTGCACCGTTTGCAATATCCATTTCCGATGTGCCGAAAAAGATTCTTTCGGAATTCAACGAAGAGTCTTGGTAGGCTGCAAAAAACAGCGAATAAATTTTATAAAATTTTAATTGAAAAAACCCTCTTTAGCATATATGATTATCTAGATGTAAAAATCTAAGAAATCATAGAGAAATCAAGTGCTAAAGAGGGTTTTATTTTACTAGAAAAGGGGCGCTTGATGAAAGGGAGAAAACAAAGAATGGAACAAACCAACATCATTGAGTTCAAAGGTATCCACAAAACCTATGATAATAGTGTTTTTGGTATCGAGGACTTCAATCTCGAGATTCCGAAGGGTGCATTCGTGACCTTGCTGGGACCGTCCGGTTGTGGCAAGACAACTTTGTTACGAATGATTGGAGGTTTTGAACTTCCAACAAGTGGAGAGATTCTACTTCACGGTAAGAACATTGGTGAACTTCCGCCCAATAAGCGACCAATCAATACCGTTTTCCAGAAGTATGCATTATTTCCGTACATGAACATCTACGATAACATCGCTTTCGGTTTGAAACTGAAGAAGTTACCGAAGGATGAGATTGACGCGAAGGTCAAGCGCGTACTGGATATCGTAGATCTGGAAGGCTTTGAGAAGCGTAAAGTCAGCACCCTCTCCGGTGGCCAGCAGCAGCGTATCGCCATTGCACGTGCCATTGTCAACGAGCCGGAGATCCTGCTTTTGGATGAGCCGCTGGGTGCTTTGGATTATAAAATGCGTCGTGAGATGCAGCTTGAGTTAAAGAGAATGCATGAGGAGTTAGGCATTACCTTTATCTATGTTACCCATGATCAGGAAGAGGCACTTACCATGTCTGACCTTATCGTTGTTATGGACGATGGACTGATTATGCAGGTTGGTTCCCCGGAGGATATTTACAAGCGTCCGGAGAATGCGTATGTAGCCGATTTTATCGGTGAGAGTAATATTTTTACCGGATTTATGACCGGTGAGCATGAGGTAACCTTCTGTGATACCAAGTTCCCATGCGAAGAGACCAATGAAGTGGGAACCAAGATTGATGCAGTGGTTCGTCCGGAGAACATCCACCTAGTAGCTGCCGGCGCAGGCAATTTTGACGGAACCATTCTTACTTCCGTATTCAAGGGTACCTTCTATGAGAATCAGGTACAGTACGGCAAGTATGAGATTGAGGCCCGCAGTGACCAGCCTTATAGCGCAGGGGACGTGGTAGGTGTGTCTATTGCTCCGAACGCTATCCATCTGATGGCTTACGATATGAGTAAGAACCACTACGAAGGCGTAATGAATGCTGAGTACAAGGTAGAGTTTGAGGATGCAACCTTCGAGCCGGATGTTACCAAGCTCTTTGCCGGAAGCTCCATGAACGAAGGCGTATTGGTTGGACGTGATAAGAAGCCGCTTTCCGTAGAAGGCACCAAGGTATCTGTTTCCTTCGAGTCCTCCGATGCGGATCTGTCCGATGTTCCGGATACCGGTATTGTCAACGGATATATCGCTTCTATTATCTACAAGGGTGACCACTACAGCTACACCGTACGAAGCGAGAACGACTGGGATTACTATGTTAACGATGATGATCTGTGGAACGTAGGCGATTATGTCAGCGTTATTGTTCCTGCAGATAAGATTACTTACAGAGTTGTTCGATAGGAGGGGACCATGGCATTTACCAGAAAGCAATTAGGGATTCCGTATGCCCTATTTTTGCTGATTTTCGTGGTACTGCCACTGTTGGTTGTGCTCTATTATGCATTCACCAACGGCTCCGGTCAGTTTACCCTCGAGAATTTTGCACAGTTTTTTACTAACGGTAAGGCGCTTGGAACCTTACTGTACAGTTTTGTCATTGCTATCATTACTACCGGATTATGCTTACTGATTGCATATCCGACGGCATACTTTTTGGCGAAGGGACGTATTCCTCACGGTGCAGCATGGTTGTTAATCATTGTGCTTCCGATGTGGATCAACTTCACCCTGCGTCTGACTGCAATGAAGGAGATTTTAAGCTTCTTGGAGGGCAATTTGGCATACCATCCGTTTATTAACACCATTGTTGGTATGACCTATGACTTCCTGCCTTTCATGGTATTACCGCTTTACAATACCATGGAGAAAATGGATCATCAGCTCATTGATGCAGCCCGGGACTTGGGGGCATCCGATGCGGTTGTAATCTGGCGTGTAATGATTCCGCTGTCCATGCCGGGCATTGTCAGCGGTGTAACCATGGTCTTCTTACCGGCCATGACCAACTACGTTGTGTTGGATATGATGTACAACAGCACTTACATCATGGGAAGCTTGATTGGAAGCTACTTCGCAGCCTACAACTGGCACGATGGCTCCATGATTTCCACGGTGCTCCTGCTCTTAATCGGCTTGCTTTCCTGGATTAGCAAGAAGGCTGGCGCCGATACCGAGGAAGGAGGTGCCATCCTATGAGAAAGCGTGTAACAGCAAGTATTTGGTTGTTTGTGGTTCTGCTGTTTTTATATGCTCCAATCTTAGTATTGGCGGTATACAGTTTTACCGAAGCAACCATGATTGGACAGGTGCGCGGATTCTCGCTGCAGAATTATGTGACCTTATTTACGAATGAGGACTTGGTTTCCATTATTACCGGAACCTTTGGTTTGGCATTGATTGTTTCTGTGCTATCCACCATCCTTGGTACCTTAGGTGCCATTGGTGCTTTCTACAGCAAGAAGCGTCATCGCATGGCTTATGATCTGGCGAACCAAATCCCGGTTGTGAATGCAGATGTTGTCACCGGTTTTTCCATCTGTATTCTGTTGATTGTCTTTTTCGGAATGGACAAGAATACCTATATTCCGTTGGTAATCGGACAGATGACGTTGTGTACACCGTTTGTATACCTGTCTGTTCTGCCTCGTCTGAAACAGATGGATCCGCGCCTTTACGAGGCTGCATTGGATCTTGGATGTACGCCGCGACAGGCCTTACAGAAGGTGGTCTTCCGTGAAGTGTTGCCGGGTATGATTTCCGGTTTTATGACGGCGATTATGTTGTCTTTGGATGATTACTTCATTGCAACTTACACCAAGCCGGCCGTATTCGATACCATCAGTACTTACGTTGTAAATGCAACAAAAGGCTCTCAGACAGAGATTAAGACGGCACTTTGGGCATTGTCTACCGTTATTTTCGTTGTGATCGCGGTAGCAGTTGTCATCAGTAACTTAGCCGGTCGCGACAAGGCGAGTGAGGAGGGCAACAGATGAGACGACGTGTGATTGCCGGTCTTTTGACCGTTTGTATGATGCTTCCTTTGGTTGGATGTGGTAAGAAGGAAGAAGCTCGTTCCGGCGAGATTGTGCTTCGTGTGGCCAACTGTGAAGAGTACATCGACGAAGGCGATTGGGACGAGGAAGAGACCATTGAATTGGAAGATGGTACGAAGATTCTCGGAGAGAATTCTTTGGTGGAAGACTTTGAAACGTGGTACGAAGAGACCTATGGCCAGAAAGTCCGTGTAGAGTACTCTACCTATGGTACCAACGAAGAATTGTATAACCAGATGAGTCTGGGAGATGTATTCGATGTGGTATGTCCGTCCGAATACATGATTATGAAATTAATGAAGGAAGACCGTCTGATGCCATTGTCAGAGGAGTTCTTCGACGAGAGCGTTGAGGAGAATTATTACTCCCGTTATGCTTCCCAATATATTAAGGATGTGTTTGCCGATTTATCTATGGGTGGCCACACCATCTCCGAATATGCGGGATGTTACATGTGGGGAACCTTGGGTATTGTGTATAATCCGGCGGAGCTTACTGCGGAAGAAGTTCAGCATTACGATATTCTTATGAATCCGAAGTATGCGAAACAGGTTACTATGAAGGACAGTATCCGTGATTCCTATTTTGCCGGACTTGCAATTCGAAATGCTAAGGAGTTTGAATCCGAAGAATTCTTAGCACAGGAAGATTACCAGGATGTGCTCTCCGAGCGTATGAACGATACTTCCCAGGAGACTGTGGACCAGGTAGAAGATATTCTGTCTGACATGCGTGAGAATGTATACTCCCTGGAGACCGATAGTGGTAAGGCAGACATGGTAACCGGCAAGGTACTGGCCAACCTGCAGTGGTCCGGAGATGCGGTTTATACCATGGACCAGGCGGAAGAGGACGGCGTGGAACTGGCATATTCCGTTCCGAGCGAGTGCACGAACCTCTGGTTCGACGGCTGGGTTATGATGAAGAACGGTATCGGCGATGATGCCAAGAAGCAGCAGGCTGCCGAGGCCTTCATCAACTTCTTATCCCGTCCGGACAATGCAGTCCGTAATATGTATTACATCGGCTATACTTCCCCAATTGCCGGAGATGCGGATAACACCTTGGTTTACCAGTATTTGAATTATAACTATGGTGCCGAAGATGGTGAGGAAGCGGTGGAATATGATTTGGGTTACTTCTTCGGTGAAGATGCACCTCATGTGATTACCGCTCCGGAAGAGCAGATGAACCGACAACTGTTCACCCAGTATCCGCCGGAAGAAGTGCTGCAGCGTTCTGTTGTTATGCGTTACTTCGAGGGAGACGCCAATGACCGCATCGCACAGATGTGGACCAATATCCGTTGCTTTGATGTAACGAAGTTTTTTCACAAGTAGAATATGTCTAAGAGGTTGGATGATTTCCAACCTCTTTTTTTCTGAATTTTTTGTTATAATAAATACACGAGAAGATGGATTGTGTTGCAGAGGAATGAGATTATGGCTTTACCATCCGCCCAAAAGGTGAAGACAGAACTGCATACGTTCCTACTAGAGGGGAATAAGGATATCACCCGTTCCAGCTGGAAACAGGTGTATTCTGCATGCCTTGGACGTGTTGTAGGGTCTCAGACTTCCTATCGCCGCAATATCTGTGGTGGCAAGCAGGTAACGCCGTCTTTTTTTGATGGGAAGGTGTTCTTCGATGACAAGCATTTTCCGGCCCAGGTCATCGGCATGGTATCCAAGGACAAGAAGACTTGGACCTGGGGATTTGAGAAGCCGGTAACAGCGCCGGATGGGTGCTTCCAATTGGCGAATGAGGTGAAGGATATCGGACGCTCCTGGAAGTTACAACCATTGCAGTCCGGCATCCAGGAACTAGGGCGGGGATTTTCTGCCGAGAGTTTGGCGGTGGTTGCGGTAGGCGCATCCAAGAATTATTATTGCTACTGCAAGATTGAAGAGAAGGATTATGACCTCTATGTGGCCTTTTCTAAGGTGCCGGCACCAATCTTTGGTGCGGTGAATGCGGAGACCTTCTTCGCCTTGGCCGCCAAGTGTTTCCCCATGTTCAATGTGGATCACCGGGTATTTATAGAGAGCTTGTTGCGATGGAACGGTACGCCTTATGAATGGAAGGTCCAGAAGCTTGTGGCCCATTTTGACAGTGATGTGGAGCTCTCCTTCCAGGAAGACCATGGAATCGCAAGTGTATTTGCAATGAAGATATTATAGGAAGACCGGCACATGAAGTGCCGGTCTTCCTTTTATCTTCTCTCAGTAATATATCTTAGGAATGCTTGCGCCTTCTGGATGGTATCGAAGTTGGCGATGTAGCTATACTCACCCATGTGCTCCCAATCCAATGGAGGAACTTCCCGATGTTCCACAATGTTGGCCTCATACTTGCCAAGGATGCGACGGTTGGTGTGGGCATACTGACGATTGCCGCGGCGGAAGGCATAGACACTGTATTTTGGCTTGCCCTTCTTGGCTTTGCCTTCTTTGTTGCCGGTAATCATGTTAGCCCAAATCTGGTACACATCGGAAGAGTGTGCGTAGTTCATCATATCGGTGCTTGGACCACCGGCCGGGCAGGCGGAAGCAACCGTTGCAATGTAGTCGCCCTTCTTGCCAAGGCCCTTGCGCATTTTCTCCAAATGAATGAATTCAAAATGAACGAAACGTCCCTTGATGGAAAAAGCGTCCACGGACTTGCGGCCAACAGCGGCCAGCTCATCGGTAATGTCCGGATAGACGTAGTAGTACATCTCGTTCTTGCCGTTAACGGTATCTAAAATAGATGGGAACCGTGTAGTGGATTCAAACAGCGGCTCTCCGTTCATATCAATGATGGCATCATAGGAGTACAAATCCCCATCGATATATTCTTCCATAATGAAGTTGCCGGCTGGCGCATTGGCATAGAACTTCTCCAATTCATCGTCGTTGTTTAACTTCCAGGTATCCACCGCACCGGCGTGGACATCCGGCGTTACGATGACCGGATAGCCAACTTCCTTGACGAACTTCTTCGCAGCGGTGATGTTGCTAACCAAGTGGAAGCGGGCGGAAGGAATGCCAGCCTTCTCGAACACCTTCTTCATGGAAGATTTCTTCTTCAAAACTTCAATCTCCGATTCCTTCTGGGTACCGGTGGTGACATGGAAGTCCACACGTAGACGGGCATCCTGGGATAACCAGTACTCGTTGTTGGATTCAATCCAGTCAATCTTGCCGTACTTAAAGGTAAAAAATCCAACGGCGCGAATCATCTGATCATAATCCTCGATGGCATCCACCCGATAGTATTCGGTAAGTGCATTCTTCAACTCCTCCGGCAGGCTCTCAAACGGTGCGTCGCCAATGCCGAGTACGTTGGCGCCGTTCTTACGCAGACGGTCGCAGAAGTTCCAATAGTTGGTTGGGAAATTCGGTGATATGAAAATAAAGTTCATGATAAGTCCCCCTCTGTTGTTATCTTTTACATTCCATTCCCTATTCTATCAGTTTTTGATGCAAAAAAGAAAATAAAAATGCATAAATTCTGAAAGTTTCATAAGGCAAACCAACGGTATTCTTAAGAAATCTTAAGAAACCATAAAGGTTCATTTTACAATTGGCGGGTATAGTAGCTGATAGAGTGAAGGAAACAAGTGCAGGAAAGGAATATTGACATGAAAAAAATACTTGGAAAACTCAAATCCAAAAAGAAAGTGACCATTGTAATCTTGCTGGTACTTTGCGTAGCCGTAGGCGGCGTTTTCGCCGTAACCCGTAAGACTGCCAATGCCAGCGAAGCTGCGGCGGAAGGTAGCACGGTTGTTGCCGTAACCAAGCAGGACTTAAGCAAGAATATTGCAGTATCCGGAACCATTAGTTCCGCAGCGACCTACAACTTAGCCAGCGAAGTCACCGGTGTTCAGGTGAAAACCGTAAACGTTGAGGTGGGCGATGCGGTGAAGGCCGGAGATGTGTTGGCGACCTTGGATGCCACCAACCTGGAGAAAAATCTGGCCAGTGCCCAGAGCGCAGCCGGAATCACCGGTCAGCAGAATACCTTAAGCATTGCAGAAGCAGAACGTGCATACAACAACACGGTATCCGGTAATGACACCGCAGTTGCCCGTTCTCAGGACGCATTGAATACGGCAAAGAATGCACAGAGCAGCGCAAGCGGACGTCTTAACGAGGCAAACAATGCATACAATGCAGCTGTTGCCAATCGCGATGCCAAGAATCAGGCAGTAGCCGCTGCACAGGCAGCATATGACGCAGCAAAAGCAGCATATGATGCCGCAGATCCATCCAACCGAGCTACAGAAGAAGCAGCACTTACCGGTGCCAAGGAAACGCTTGCAGCAGCCAAGACCGATGCGGAAGCAGCAGAGGCAGCAGTTGGTGAAGCCAAGGCCGGTGTGAATGCAGCGCAGGATAATGTGACTGCAGCAAATAACGGCGTTACCTCTGCCCAGCAGACATTGGACGATGCTAACAAGACCCGTACCAAGACCAATGCGGACAGCGCAGATGCAGTGACAAATAGCAAGCTGGCAGCAGCCAACAGTGCAAGAACCGCAGGAGATGCGGTGACCCAGGCCAAGGAGCAGTTGCAGAAGGCAACCATCGTAGCTCCGGCTGATGGTGTCATTACTGCACTGAACGTAAAAGTCGGTGATACCTATGCGGGAGGAACCATGATTGTATTGCAGGATGTATCCGGATTCAAGGTATCCGCAACCTTAGGCCAGTATGACATCAGTGATGTGGCAAAGGGCCTTAGCGCCAAGGTTACCACCGATACCACCGGATCCGAGGAGATGACCGGTAAAGTTACCTTCGTATCTCCGACACCGGTTGCACAGGCATCCCAGACCGCAGAAGGTCAGGCAGCCGCAGCAACCGCAGCCAATAACGGATACCCAATCGAAATCACCATTGACAATCCAAGCGACCGTTTACGTATCGGCATGAATGCCAAGGCAACCATTATTCTTGATACCAGAACCGCGGCCCTTGCAATTCCGGCAGGAGCAATTCAGCAGGAGGAAGACGGCAGCTACTATGTAGAGGTCGCACAGGATGCAGACGGTAACGGCATTGCAGACTCCGAAGACTTTGAAAAAATCCCGGTTACCCAGGGACTGGTAACGGATTACTACGTGGAAGTAAGCGGCAAGGATTTGAAGGAAGGCATGTTTGTTGTAATTCCTGCGGAAGATTTAAGTGATTTGGACATCCCTTCCGTTGAATTATTCTAAGGAGAAAAGAATGGATACGCGACTTTTAATTGATGCAAAAAATATCATAAAGCGATTCAACGTCGGCCAGGAAAACGAGCTGGAAATTCTCCACGGCATCGACTTACAGGTAAAAGAAGGAGAATTTGTCTCCATCGTGGGAAGCTCCGGATCCGGTAAGTCCACCTTGATGAATATCATCGGAATCTTAGATAAGCCAACGGAGGGATCCTACCTCCTGGATGGAATCGATGTGTGCGCAGCCAAAGATGTGGAATTGTCCCACATCCGTAATCGCAAGATTGGATTTGTTTTCCAGACCTATAATCTGATTGCAAGAACCAATGCGGTGGCTAACGTAGAATTGCCGCTGCTCTATGCCGGTGTAGGTATGAAGGAACGGAAGGAACGTGCAGAGGAACTCTTAGAGTTGGTTGGTATGCAGGACCGTATGCTTCATACGCCGGATGAGCTCTCCGGAGGTCAGAAACAGCGTGTGGCAATTGCAAGAGCCCTGGCCAATAATCCATCCATTATTTTAGCGGATGAGCCGACCGGTGCACTGGATTCCAAGACAGGACGTAACGTCATGGACTTGTTCCATAAGCTTCATGAAGAGCGGGGAATTACCATTGTACTGATTACCCACTCCAACGAGTTGGCGGAGGAGACTCAGCGCCTGCTTACCTTGAAGGACGGCCTTATTATCGCAGAACGGAAAGGAGCTACCTATGCTGCTTGAGAATATCAGACTTGCAATCTTAGCATTGAAGGCCAATAAGCTTCGTACCTTTTTGACGATGCTTGGCATCATCATTGGATTGACTTCCGTGGTGATGATTATGACCATCGGTAATGCCATGAACAATATGGTCAACACCCAGATGGGCGATATGGGTGCCAACAATTTTTATCTGTTTGTGAATATGAGATCCACAGATGCGGACGGCAATGAGATTAACTATGAGACAGCCAGAGGAATGAAGTCTTCGGACTACATCTCCAAGGAAATGATGGAAGATATCCAGACCAAGTACAAGGATAAAATTGATGGCATCTCCCTATCCCTTTCTGCAGGCAGTGCAAAAATACAGCGTGGAAAAGATGCTGCTAAGATTAAGATCTACGGAATGAATCCATTGGCGGTAAAAAGCGGGAACTTAAAGGTCTTAGCAGGAAGCGCTTTTGCTGCGGGAGATTATTCCAGAGGCAGTAAGGTCTGCCTGGTATCCGACCGCTATGTAAACGTGCTATACGGTGGCGATATGAATGCGGCCCTTGGCGAGAACGTGGAAGCTGCCATTGATGGCAAGTATTATACCTACACCATCATTGGTGTATATGAGTACAATGCCAAGAGCATGGGAGCAGCAGGTGTAGCGGATAAGGACTTGGAGACTGAGTGCTATGTACCGCTTCGTGCAGTAGTCCAGCAGAATCCACAGCTTACGGACAGCATCCAGGAGATTACCCTGGTAGCTTCCGAAGGCAACGATCCGACGATTACTGCGGCTCAGATTGCAAAATACCTGAATGAAAGATATTATAAAAATAACGATACATATGAAATATATCCATACAGTTTGAAGCAGGAAGCAGAGGCTCTACAGAAGCTGTTGAACTCCGTCAAGCTGGCCTTCTTAGCAGTTGGTGCCATTTCCCTGCTGGTAGGTGGTATCGGTGTTATGAATATCATGATTGTATCCATTGTGGAGCGTACCAGAGAGATTGGTACCCGTAAGGCCCTGGGTGCTACCAACGGTTCCATCCGGATGCAGTTTATTACAGAATCTATGGTGGTCTGCCTGGTGGGCGGCGCCATCGGAATTACCCTTGGAATCCTGCTAGGACAGGTGGCAGGTATGTTGCTTGGAGCCAATGGAATGCCAAGTGTACTGGGTATTTTGGGATGCTTACTGTTCTCTATGGCCTTCGGTGTGTTCTTCGGATATTATCCGGCCAACCGTGCAGCCAAGCTGAACCCAATCGAAGCATTACGATACGAATAAAAGATAAGAGAGGAGCCTACGATGGCGGACAAAGTCTATACCATACTAATTGCTGAGGACGATGCGGACATCGTAGAGCTCCTCAAATTATATTTGGAAAATGCAGGATACCTTGTGCTGGCAGCCGGGGACGGGGTAGAGGCCTATGACCTGTTGCAGCACAACGATGTGGATCTTGCACTGTTGGATATTATGATGCCCCGGATGAACGGCTATGAGTTAACCAAGAAAATCCGCGAGAGTAATAATATTCCGATTATCATCCTGTCTGCCAAGAATCAGGACAGCGACAAAATATTAGGATTGGACTTAGGTGCGGATGATTACCTGGCGAAGCCCTTTAACCCCTTGGAAGTGGTGGCCAGAGTCAATTCCAACCTGCGCCGATTCTATCGATTGAACGATGCGACCACAGAAAACACGGCATCCAAGATTCTTCGGGTGGGAGAGTTGGAACTTCACGGAGATTCCCTGCAGTTGTTCCGGAATGGCGAAGAGATTCCGCTGACTCCAACGGAGTACAAGATTCTTGCCATGCTGATGGAGCATCCCGGTCATGTATTCACCAAGGTTCAGATCTATGAGAACGTGAAGGGCGAATACTTCGAGAGTGATGATAATACCATGATGGTACATATATCCAAGTTACGGGAGAAGATTGAGGAGGATAGCAAGAACCCGAGATACCTAAAGACCGTCCGGGGACTGGGCTATAAGATTGAGAAACAATGAAAAAGTGTTTGAAGCTGAAAAAACGGAAAAATCTATACCTTCGTTTGGTGGGGAGCTATATCTTTTTCATCTTCCTGGTTGGACTGATTTTCGTCGGAACCTTGTTGGAACTGATGCACATTACCGATCATTTTTATGATGAAGTGGATTATGCCAGCCTTACCATGGAACAGTTGGGGACCATGCAGGCGCAGATTGACCGCATCATTGCAATTGCCTTTGCCATGATGGTGCTTTCCTTCTTACTGTTGGCGGTGATCTTCTCCATTGTGATGGGGCGACGGATTCGCAGGGAAGAGCGGGAGATCGAGGCGGCCAGACAGAAAATGCTGGCAGATATTTCCCATGATTTGAAAACACCGATTACGGTGATTCAGGGATACAGCAAGGCAATCGTAGATGGTATGGTGTCCGAAGAGAATATGGACAAGTACCTAAATACCATTTATCAGAAGTCCAATCGCCTGGCAGATTTGATCAATGAATTTTACCAGTACAGCCGCTTGGAACACCCGGAATTCCAGCTGACCATGGAACCGGGAGATCTGTCGGAGTACGTGCGGGAGTATGTGGCCGGCAAGTACGAGGAACTGGAAGTGGCAGGATACGAGTTGGATGTGGATATTCCGGAACAGCCGATTTATATGCCTTTTGACCACGTAGAGCTGTGCCGGGTATTTGAGAATATTATTACCAATACCATTCGACACAATGCCCCACCGACCACGATTTTTGTGGGTATGGAATTTCTGCGGGAGAAGCATCAGGTTCGGATTCGCTTAGGCGATGACGGAGAGGGCATTCCGGAGGAGATTCGGGAGCATATCTTTGAACCGTTTGTTGTGGGGGATGAATCCCGCAACAGCAAACATGGAACCGGCTTGGGATTATCGGTAGCCAAGCGGGTGGTTACAGCACATGGAGGCAAGATTCGCCTGTTGCCTAGCAATGAGACCTCCTGGTCTACCATGTATGAAATCATTCTACCGATGAACAGGGGGAGCCTATGATTATTACGGTAAGTCGAGAATTCGGAAGCGGTGGTCGTGAAGTGGGTAAGCGGTTAGCGGACAAGCTGAACCTGACCTATATTGACCGGGAGATTGTTACCACCATCGCCAATGAGAACAACATGAAGGAAGATGTGGTGGAGGAGACCTTGAATCAGGGCGTTATTCCACAGATTCCGCTGCATTATGGGCGCAGCTTCTACTACTATCAGAATCTGCCCAATCCGCAGTCCCATCTCTTGTCCCGACAGCAGACCCTGCTGAAGGAATTTGCGGACCGTGGGAATTGCATCATCGTTGGACGTGCCGCAGATGTAATATTGGAGGATTACGATCCCTTCCGTATTTTTGTCTATGCAGACCTATCTTCCAAGTTGGAACGTTGCAGACGCTTAGGACCGGAGGAGGAAGCACTCTCCGACCATGACTTGGAGCGGAAGATGAAGCGCATCGACAGTGACCGTGCCAGATACTATTCCCTCTATGGCAGCAATGCCTGGGGCGATAAGAGCAATTACGATTTGTGTATCAATACCAGCCAGTTTGAGATTCGGGATTTGGTCCCAATCATAGCGGACTATATCCGCCAGTGGTACATGGTTCATAAATAAAAAAGAACTCGTAAGCGTTGTGCTTACGAGTTTTCTTTTTGCTCATATAAATAATCCAGAAATTCTTCCGTTGGGATCGGCTTACTGTAGAGGAAGCCTTGCAGATAGTGACATCCGATATCCGTAAGGACATCTGCCATTTCTTGTGTTTCCACACCCTCTGCAACCACTTCCTTATCTAAGGCTGTAAAGTGATGTATCAAGTGCTGTAGGATGTGACTTTCACTGGACAGATAAGCCTGTACAATGTTCTTGTCAATTTTAATAATCGAGTAAGGAAGAATAATGGTGTTAATCAAGTTGGAATATCCGGTGCCGTAATCGTCTAAGGAGAAGTGAATGCCTCTGGCGGAAAGCTTACGAATATTCTCATAGGTGAACTCGCTGTCGGTATTCTCCGTCTCTGTAATCTCCAGATTGATGTAGGACGGGTCAATGGCATAGCGGTCCAATATGTCCAGATAACGGTCTGCCGTATTGGAACGTGCAATCTGCAGCGGAGACAGATTCACTTCGATGTAACGAAGGCCCAATTCCTCCAAATCATGGGTCTGGATGAACTTGCAGACTTTTTCAAAAACCTGCTCCCCCAGACGGAAAATACTTCCGTTGCGTTCCGCCAGTGGAATGAATTCATCCGGCATGAGAAGCCCCAGTTCCTCATCCCAAATGCGGGCCAAAGCTTCTGCAGATACCACACGACCATCGTCGGTGGTGTGAATCGGTTGATAGTATACCTGTATGGACTGGCTTCGTAGCGCATGCTCTATTGCCTGTTCCACGGCAAAGGTTCGTGTAGCCGTGCGATACATCTCCTCATTAATCAACAGCGAACCGGAGTTGTCTGTATGCATGGCTTGCTCGATGGCAACCAGGACGGTAGACCGGGTTTCTTCATAGCTCTTGTAATGAATCAATCCCGGATTGTAGAAGAACCGCGGGTGAAGAATATACTCGTTTTGATTGTAGTAAAACGGCTTCTTCAACCGTTCCTCGATACGGTCACGCATGGCGATGGGATCTTTGTCCGGTGCAAGTAACATTAGGAAAATACCGTTGCGCAGATAGAAGGTTGGCTCGTCCTTGCATATGGAGCGTAAGAAACCGGACAGTTGTCGTAATAGGGAAGATACAACGTCCTCGGAGTAGGAATTCTTTAGGGGACGATAGTTCTCTAGAACAAATCCGGCGAAGGGCAGATAATTTTCATTCTGCAATTGCTCGGTGATAACCAGCTGCAAGCCTCTGGCATCCAAAAATCCGGTACGTCGTTCCCGGTAATAATCCGGTCCCTGGAATGTTAGAAAAACCACCAGGATACTAATCATATTGCAGAGGGAGATGACCTGATGATAGGGGGTCCAAAACATCTGAATATAGATTCCAATGAAGGATGTAATCAGGAAGATGTAGAGGGCCAAGCGGTGATTCATCAGTAGCTTTTGGCGACCGAAGATGAAAATGTACGGAATGCATGGGAGCAAATACAGCAAATGCTCATAGAAGAACAGGGTACGGCCGGGACCGTAGAAGAATGCTCCGGCATCGTCCATGTAGAAGATGAATCCGTTCCACGGTGCAGTAATGGATAAGGCGAACATAAAAAGAAACGGAAGAGCCTGGACTGCCATTGGGAAAAACCAGGTGCGGTTGCGATGGATGACTAAGGTGACAAACAGACAAAAAACATATGGGCATGCTGCCAATGTGCAAAAGTAAATCACATTCAATGCATAGTTCAAATACAGTGGATAATGCTCCGGAAAACTAGCAGTAACGGAAGCGAGAATATCGAAGGTGGCCAGTGTCAATGTAGAAATCATGACACCAAAAAAAGCCCGGTTGCGAAGAATCGGAAGATTACGTTTTGATACGTAGTACATCATCAGCACAAAGGCAACAAACCATGCGCTGATATCGAAATCGAGATTCCAAACCATATGATTACCCCAAAATCATTCATATCCCCCGACCTTGTTCACCTCTATTTTACCATTAGTAGGGATAGGGAAACAAGTTAAGAAAAAAGCAGCGACGAAGGCTCGCCGCTGCAGTATATTAGTGACTTGATTTCTTGATGGCCTGGATGATTCGAATGATGATTGGCGCAAGAATAATATCGAAGAGTACTTCGAATAAGAAGTTCACACCAACCAAACCGAATACGATGAAGCTTCCAACGGCCTGATCCCCTGCCCAGGACTGAATCAAATCCAGGAAGAACAAGGATACACCCAGTACAAACACACCGGTGTTGCATACCGGAGTAAGCAGTGCTGCCAAGATGACGGATAAGGTCATATTCTTAGAAGACAGCTTGTGGGCTACAATACCGGATACGAAACCTGCGATGGTACTCTTGCCAAGGCAGATTGCTACGGTAGCAACCGGGTTCTGTGCCAACATCATAGCACCACCCACATCTGCTCCGGAGACAACGGAAGCAGTAACAACTGCACCGAAAACGAAACCGAGTAATGCGCCGGTGGCCGGACCATAGAGAATGGCACCGATAATAACCGGAATCAATGCGAAGGTTGGCTTGAAGGAAAATGGCCACGGAATAGAGCTTGCCACTACCTGGAGTACGACTACCAATGCAATCAGTACAGCGGTTCCAACCATCTGCTGTGTCTTAGTTCTTGTATTCATAATATAAATCCTCCTGCTGACGTTCTCTTCATACGAGATACATTGCACAAAAAAGGTAACACAAATGCCGCCGGGATACAAGTAAAACCGCTTTTCTTGGCCATTAGAATATTGTAAAATCGTAAGAAGAATATGTAACAAATCAGGGGAAATACATGCTGACGTTTGAACAATATGTGGAGCGAAGAATCCGCAACAAAAAATATAAGATTCGAAAAGAATTGGGACATCAGGTCATCACCGGCGGGAAGCACCGGAATGCCAGACGTGCCAAGTTTTTTAAGTCGGAAGAAGGCAAGAAACAGTTAGAAATCGCATATCGTGCCAACGAAGAACTGCAGGAACTCTATCACAACAAGAAATCTCCCATGTTGAAGGCCGAGTATGAGCACTACGTACATGAAGTGACCATGCTGAAGGAACGGAAGAACTTAGAGGAGAAGCGCCGGATTCTAAGAGAAGATATCCTGAAAGAGATTCCGGAGAATCCCATTGATCTCTATCCTCATGCGAGACGTATGCACCGGCATTTTATTCTCCACGTGGGACCTACCAATTCCGGTAAGACCTACGAAGCGCTAGAGGAGTTTAAGAAGGCAGAGAATGCCATTTACTTAGCGCCCCTTCGTCTGTTGGCATTCGAGGTATTTGAGAAGAGCAATGCAGCAGGGGTGCCTTGCAATATGATTACCGGTGAAGAAGCCATTCGTATGCCGGGGGCAACCCACCAGGCGTCCACGGTAGAGATGTTATCCGTGCTGAAGGACTATGACCTGGCAGTAATCGACGAGGCTCAGATGATTGAAGATACGGAGCGGGGCGGCGCCTGGACGAGAGCATTGCTTGGGGTACCGGCCAGACGTATTCATGTCTGTATGGCAGCCTATGCTACCAAGCTGGTGATACAGTTAATCGAAGAATGTGGAGATACCTATGAGATTGTGGAGCATCATCGTGCGACACCGCTTACCATGGAGAAGGGACATTTTGTATTCCCACAGGATGTAACGGACCATGATGCGCTGATTGTTTTTTCCAAGAAAATGGTGCTGGCCTGTGCGGCGGAACTGCAGCGGCTGGGTATCTCCTGTAGTGTAATCTACGGTTCCCTTCCATATGATGTGCGTACCCGTGAGGTGGATCGGTTCCTTCGGGGAGAGAATCGGGTGATTGTTGCGACGGATGCCATCGGAATGGGGATGAACCTTCCGATTCGCCGAGTGGTATTCCTGGAGAATGAGAAATTCGATGGGGAGAATAAGCGCCCCTTGAATGCCAAAGAGATCCAGCAGATTGCCGGACGTGCCGGACGTCGTGGAAGCTTTGATGTGGGTTACTATACGGCCCAGTTCGATAAGAAGCAAATTGCCGAAGAGGTGGATGCGGTGGTTCCTCCGCTGAAACAGGCAGTGCTGAAGTTCCCGGAGGAATTGATTTCTCTGAACGGACTTCTCTCCGAGACGTTGTCCCAGTGGGATCAGATGGCCAGCGGAGAGTTATACACCAAGGCGAAAATCGAGCGTGAGATTAAGCTCTGTAAGACCTTAGAGAAATATACGGATGATAAGAACCTGATTTATCAGTTTTTAACCATCCCGTTTAATGAGAAGAGTCCGGAACTCTACGCGATCTGGTTGCGCCTCTTCCAGTCGGAAGTGGACGGCATCGGAACGCCGTTGGATGAAATCCTTCCGGAAATCTACGACAAGGAGCCGCTGGCTACCTTGGAGCTGAAGCATCAGATCTGTGATTTGGCGAATTTCTATACCACAAGGTTCGGTGTGGAGGAGGATTTGCCTCGAATCTTAGAGCGGAAGCGGGAGATTTCCGATCGTATGGCGGAGATTCTGGGAGAACAGAACCTGCCTATGCGGCATTGTGAGATGTGTGGCAAGGAACTTGCCTGGAATAATCCGTATCGCATCTGCAATACCTGTCACGATAAGAAGCTGGCACAGCCTTGGTTGTATCGGGGGAGAAAGAGCCGCAGGTGGTAATTTTCTGATAGAGATATAATTATTTTTAAATTTTTTGAAAAAATGTGTCTGAGTGTGTCCTTTTTGTGACCATTCATATGCTATATATAATATATCTCTAGTTTTCCCCCCAACGAGGCATGACGACGCAGGACCTATTGGTACCTGCGCCGCTGTGTTTTATGGCAAAAAATAATCCGGGCAGTTCCGTAATGGAATTGCCCGGATTTATTGTGCAATTTAGTCTTCGTAACCGTTCGGGTTATTCTTCTGCCATCTCCAGGAGTCCGCACACATCTCACGAATACCGTACTGAGCCTTCCAGCCAAGCTCACGCTCTGCCTTGGATGGGTCGCAGTAGCAGGTTGCAATATCCCCTGCACGACGTGGCTTAATCACATAAGGGATCTTGATGTCGTTGGCAGCTTCGAAATTCTTCACAATATCAAGAACGCTGTAGCCATGACCGGTTCCTAAGTTGTAGATGCAAAGACCTGCATTCTCATCAATCTTCTTCAGTGCTTTTACATGGCCAAGTGCTAAGTCTACTACATGGATGTAATCACGGACACCGGTTCCGTCCGGAGTATCGTAATCATCACCGAAGACACCAAGCTGCTCCAACTTACCAACAGCAACCTGGGTGATGTATGGCATCAGGTTGTTCGGAATACCGTTCGGGTTCTCACCCATGGTACCGCTCTGGTGTGCACCGATTGGGTTGAAGTAACGAAGCAGGATGACATTCCACTCTGGATCTGCCTTCTGGATGTCACTTAATACCTGCTCTAACATGGACTTGGTCCAACCGTAAGGGTTGGTGCACTGTCCCTTCGGGCAATTCTCGGTAATTGGGATCTCTGCCGGATCACCGTATACGGTAGCGGAAGAGGAGAAAATAATATTCTTGCAGTTGTGCTTGCGCATTACATCTACCAGGGTAAGGGTACCTGCAATGTTATTCTCATAATATTCCCAAGGCTTGGCAACAGATTCACCAACGGCTTTCAAACCGGCGAAGTGAATGCAGCTGTCTAACTGCTCTTTTGCAAATACTTCTTCGAGACGCTCACGGTCTAAGATGTCACCCTTATAGAAGGTCACCTTCTTGCCGGTGATTGCTTCCACACGCTCGAGAGACTTCTCGGAAGAATTTGATAAGTTATCATATACAACAACGTCATAGCCGGCATTCAGTAATTCAACACAGGTATGACTTCCAATGTAGCCGGCACCGCCGGTAACCAATATAGCCATTGTTATACCTCCTTAGAAACGTTTGCTTCTTAATCTTCCTATACTATAGACCATTCTTGGGAAAAAGCCTAGTACAAAAAGTTTTTTAGATATGTATAAATGTTGCAGCAGTATGGGAGAAGACGTATGATACCTTTAGAGGATATGCCTATGAACAAAAATATGGATGAATACAAAACTTCATATAAGGCAACCGAGCGGGAACTGGTATCTCTGCAGGTCTATAACGTGGGCATTGAAAAATGCAAAGCATCCCATGTGTGGGGGCCGGGAATCCGGGACCATTACCTGATTCACTATGTGATTCGTGGCAAGGGGCGTTACCACTATGACCACCGGGATTATGAACTTGGGGCCGGAGATGCCTTCTTGGTTTATCCGGGTTCGGTGGTAAGCTATGAGGCGGATGCAAGCGAACCTTGGGAGTATGCCTGGGTGGGATTTAACGGTTCCGATGCGGCCATTATTCTGGAAGCAACGGATTTTACCAGAGAGGAACCGGTGATCTTCGGCGTGGACGGCGGAGCGCGCATCTGCGACGAAATTCGTGCCATCTATGCAGCCAGCGGCAATGATTTCAATCATGCGGTGGAGATGACAGGACGTCTGTATACCATGTTATCCAGCTTCCTACATGCATCCGCGGGCCGGAGTCACACCAATACCGGTCAGTCCTACGTCCAGAAGAGCATCGAGTACATCTCGGCCAATTATTCCTATCCCATTACGATTGAGAATATTGCGGATTATGTGGGATTAAGCCGTAGCCAGCTCTTTCGGTCGTTTCGCACCGTCTTAGGCCAGTCTCCGAAGGAGTATCTGACGGACTTTCGTCTGAGACAAGCATGCTATTTATTGGAGAATACAAATCTCTCCATTACGGCCATTGCCAATTCCGTAGGATTTGACAATAGCTTATATTTTTCCAAAACCTTCCATAGGCAGCGGAACATGACACCAAGTGATTACCGATTAAGAAAGCAAGAGGGGAAAAAACAATGAGAAACAACAGAAGAAATCGTAATGACCGAGGAATATCCTGGGTACCGTTTGCTATTGCAGGCGGAGTGATTTTGGCAATCGTAACCGTGGTGGTGATTGTGTTGCTTTTGCAACCGAAACGGGTACCGATTAACGTGGCAGACATTACCAACATCCAGCCGAAGGCAAGCAATATCACCAAAGTTGGAGATTACTATCAGTACGAAGATGCGGACAATCACATGACCAGTCATCTGGCCATTGACGTCTCTTCCCACCAGGGAGAAGTGGACTGGAAGGCCGTGAAGAAGGCCGGCATCGATTTTGTCTATATTCGTTTGGGCCTTCGGGGATATGAGTCCGGAGCATTGGCGCTGGATGATTACTATCTGGAGAACATCAAGGCTGCCAGAAAAGCAGGTTTGAACGTGGGCGTGTATTTCTTCTCCCAGGCAATTACCAGGGAAGAAGTGGAAGAGGAAGCGGACTTCGTTATTAAGAACTTAAAGGGTCACGACATTGATTTGCAGGTGGTTTATGACTTCGAGCTGGTACAGGTGGAGGGCTCCCGTACACTGGATACGGAGGGCGTGGATTATACCGCCAATGCCATTGCATTCTGCAAGAAGATTCAGGACGCCGGCTACGAGCCGATGATTTATACCAACGGATATTTTGCAGAGAATTTCTATGATATGAATATTTTATCTTCCTATGATATCTGGTTTGCCAACTATAACGAGCAGCCGGAATTATCTTCTGGATTTGCCGTATGGCAGTACACAGAGGAAGGAAGTATCGAGACTGCGGGGTTAGCACCGTTGGATTTCGATTTGATTTTTGTAAAAGAGAACGAGGAAAAGTAATACATGAACAAAACAAAGTGGAAGAATTTAGGATTGGATTTTGCCAAGAAGATGGGGAAGAAGTGCATCGGCATCTACGCCGGAAGTGCCACCTTCTTTTTCCTGATGTCCCTGATTCCTACCATTATGGTGCTGGTATCCATTATTACCATGACCACTTTAACGGAGGATGATGTGGTGATGGTGGTGAATGCAATTTTGCCGGACTTCGCCGATGGTGTGGTGAATTCCGTGATTGATCAGGCATTCAGTGGATCCGTATCCTTATTGTCCTTCTCCATTTTGTTCATTATCTGGGCCGGAGCTACCGGAATGATGTCCATGATTCGCGGATTGAATATTATGGATGAGGTGGAGGATGACCGGAATTATTTCGCAGTCCGCGGGATTGCGGCCCTCTACACCTTAGGTATGATTGCAGTGCTGTTGTTCATGTTGGTGATTATGGTCTTCGGTGATGTGCTGGGCAATATGTTGTTATCTTATTTTCCGGAGGCAACGGGGGTCATCTCGGTGCTACTCCATGCCCAGTTCATGTTTTTGATTCTCATTGGCGCAGTGTTGCTCTTTGCCTTAGTCTATAGCAAGGTACCTCGTAAGAAGAAACCGTACCTGCATCAGCTGCCGGGAGCAATTTTTTCCGCCATTGCCTGGGCGGTGTTTTCCCAGGTCTTTTCCATCTATGTAAATAATGTCGGAGCCTATAACGTCTACGGTAGTCTGGCAACGCCGGTCATTGTCATGTTTTGGATGTATACGTGTCTGTATATTGTCTTCATTGGCGCCTTCATTAACTGGTTCCTCTGGGACAACAAGGAAGAGATTATGGACGGCATTCGTTCCGGAAAATCCGTTCGTGAGGCGGATGCAACAGAAGAGAAATAAATATTCTGATAATTTTAGCACTCGACGCTTGACAGTGCTAACAAAAGAGCGTATAACAGGAATTACAAAGGAAAAAGGAAAATTGGCAGGAGGTTTTTGCTTATGAATATATCGAAATTCACGCAGAAATCCGTGGAAGCGGTTCAGGCCACGGAAAAGCTTGCATATGACTACGGGAACCAGGAAATTGAACAGGAGCACTTGCTTTTAGCTCTGTTACAGCAGCAGGAAGGCTTGATTCCGAAGCTCATTGAGAAAATGGAGATTGACCTTACCTACTTTACCAACGATGCGGTACAGATGGTACAGAATCGTGTGAAGGTGCAGGGCGGCCAGGTCTACATGGGCAAGTATTTAAACGATGCCTTGATTCATGCGGAGGATGAGGCCAAGGCCATGGGTGATGAGTATGTTTCGGTAGAGCATCTGTTTTTATCCATGATCAAGCATGCCAACAGCGCCATCAAGGAGAAGTTCCGGGAATTCGGAATTACCAGAGAGCGTTTCTTGCAGGCATTGTCCACCGTACGCGGCAATCAGAGAGTAACTTCCGACAATCCGGAAGCAACCTACGATACCTTGGAGAAGTACGGCTATGATATGGTAGAGCGGGCCAGAGCCCAGAAGATGGATCCGGTCATTGGTCGTGATGAGGAGATTCGTAATGTGATTCGAATCCTCTCCCGTAAGACCAAGAACAATCCGGTATTAATCGGTGAACCGGGTGTTGGTAAGACAGCAGCTGTAGAAGGGTTGGCACAGCGTATTGTAAGAGGCGATGTTCCGGAGACCTTGAAGGATAAGAAGCTCTTTGCACTGGATATGGGTGCTCTGGTTGCCGGAGCCAAGTATCGCGGTGAGTTTGAGGAACGTCTGAAGGCCGTATTGGATGATATTAAGAACTCCGACGGCGAGATCATTCTTTTTATTGATGAGTTACATACCATCGTTGGTGCCGGTAAGTCCGACGGAGCTATGGATGCCGGCAATATGTTGAAGCCGATGTTGGCCCGTGGTGAGTTGCATTGTATCGGTGCCACCACCTTGGACGAGTACCGGGAATATATTGAGAAGGATTCTGCCTTGGAGCGTCGATTCCAGCCGGTTATGGTGGATGAGCCAAGCGTAGAGGATACCGTATCCATCCTTCGTGGATTGAAGGAGCGTTACGAGGTATACCACGGTGTGAAGATTACCGACGGTGCCCTGGTATCTGCCGCTACGTTGGCAGACCGTTATATCTCCGATCGATTCCTTCCGGATAAGGCCATTGACCTGGTGGATGAAGCTTGTGCTTCCATTAAGACGGATTTGGATTCCATGCCTGCGGAATTAGATGAGATGAACCGTAAGGTGATGCAGTTAGAGATTGAAGAGAAGGCTCTGATGAAGGAGACCGATAATCTCTCTAAGGACCGTTTGGCTGCACTGCAGCAGGAACTCTCCGAATTACGGGATACCTTCAACGTGAAGAAGGCCCAGTGGGATAACGAGAAAAATGCAGTCAGCAAAGTATCGGAGTTGCGTGAGCAGTTAGAGCAGGTACGAAATGAAATTACCGCAGCCCAGCAAAACTACGACCTTGAGAAGGCTGCCGAGTTACAGTACGGTACCCTTCCGAAGTTGGAAAAACAACTGGCAGACGAAGAGGAAATCTTAAAGCAGAAGGAAGTATCCCTGGTACACGAGAGTGTAACGGAGGATGAAATCGCAAAGATTGTTTCCCGTTGGACCGGTATTCCGGTTGCTAAGCTGAACGAAACCGAGCGTAACAAGACCCTGCATCTGGATGCGGAGTTACATAAACATGTAGTAGGACAGGACGATGCAGTCCAGAAGGTAACGGAAGCCATTATCCGTTCTAAGGCCGGTATCAAGGATCCGGGTAAGCCGATCGGTTCCTTCCTCTTCCTTGGACCAACCGGTGTTGGTAAGACAGAGCTTGCCAAGAGCCTGGCTGCAGCGTTATTTGACGATGAGACCAATATGGTTCGTCTGGACATGAGTGAGTACATGGAGAAGCATTCCGTGTCCCGTCTGATTGGAGCGCCTCCTGGATATGTGGGATACGATGAGGGCGGACAGCTGACAGAAGCAGTGCGCCGCAAGCCTTACTCTGTCGTCCTCTTCGACGAGGTGGAGAAGGCCCATCCGGATGTCTTCAATGTCTTGTTACAGGTATTGGATGACGGACGGATTACGGATTCCCAGGGACGTACCGTGGACTTTAAGAATACCATTATTATCATGACCTCCAACCTAGGTAGCAGTTACCTCTTGGATGGTATCGATGAGGACGGCAACATTAAGGCAGAGGCCGAAGAGCTGGTTATGAGCGATTTGCGTGGTAACTTCCGTCCGGAATTCTTGAATCGTCTGGATGAGATTATTATGTTCAAGCCGCTGACCAAGGATAATATCGGCGGTATTGTAGAACTGTTGTTAGATGAGTTGAACGAGCGCCTTGCGGACCGTGACTTGCACATCGAATTGACCGATGCTGCGAAGAACTATGTCATCGATAACGGGTATGATCCGGTATACGGTGCGCGTCCGCTGAAGCGATTCCTCCAGAAGAATGTGGAGACCTTGGCTGCCCGAGTTATCTTAGAGGGCAATGCCAACATGGGAGACATCATTACCTTGGATGTCAAAGACGGTGAATTGACCACCTCGGTTCGACCGGAAGAATAAGAAAAAATGCAAGAATGGAGTGCCTGAAAACGGCACTCCATTTTTTGCTATTTTAAAATAGTTTCCATTTTTCTGTGAAAAAATACGAATTCCGGTTCCCTATTTTCCAAAATAGTGTATAATTTTTCCTATAACAAAAGGGGAAGGTATTGTAGTTATATGGGAAGCGAAGTTCTTTTGTTAGATGTCATTGCATTGCTCATTCAGAGCATTGTGTTGCTGTCTGTCTACTATAAACACATGACGGAGGGCCAAGAGAACAAAGCGTTTTTGAACGTGCAGTTTGTGGCGTTGGTTTTAACCTTGCTGGATATGGCCGGCGAGTATCTGATAAATCATCTGAATAATGACCCCGGGCGGGTAGTGGCAGTCACCATTTTTATCTATGGATATATGGTGACCCGTTATTTGTTCCCGGTGATTTATCTGTTGTTTATTCTTTCGGAGGCCGGAATTCTCTATGTAATGGAGAAATCCTTGAATCGGTTAGTGGTGTTCGGTACCTACGGACTGATTCTGATGGTGCTCTTTTCCAACAGTTTCACTCACCAAATATTTACGGTAACTTTAGAAGAAGGGTATACCCGTGGGTCACGGATGCCACTTTTATTCTCAATGGGACTGCTGTATTACCTGATGGGATATATTGTCTTGATCTGCTGTCGGAAGCTGATTCATCCGGTAAAGTGGTGGTGCTTGATGTCCGCCTATATCGTCGGTATTGCAGCTGCTGCCTGGCAGGCTACCCATGCGAGAACCACAGTAGAGGTATTGGCATATGCCATTATGATTCTCATGGGACATTTGTTTATTCAGCGTCCGGAGCAGGTGGTGGATTTCTCTGTAAATATCTACAGCTGGTGGCAGTATCGAGAGCATTTGCGTCGCTGTGAGATGGCGAAGCATCCGCTGAAGCTGATTGTTCTGCGCTATATCAATGCCAGTGAAGTCCGGGCTCTTTTAGGGGAGATGGAATACAACCATTACATGCGACATACTTCTAGGAATTTGCGGGAATTGATGGGCAACCAGTACGGTCTGGTAAGCATGTATTACGGTCCGGTAGGATGTATTGCCATTGTCTTTGATGACGTGAATGCCAATGCGGAAGATTTGGTCCAGAAAATCGAAGAGTATCATGAATTACGTGCTGCGGAAGACGTGATGCCGGCATCGGTATTGCAGCTTCGTATTGCAGTGGTGCGGTTCTTGATTGATATTACCCACGTGGAAGCCATGATTAACTTCTCCGTGAACTTCCCGCGACTGATGAAAGCGGGACAGACCTTAATCGAGCCGGAGCAGATTGCCAACAAGCCGGAGATTACCATTCGCAATCAGTCGGCGGAAATCATTGCGCGGGCTTTAGAACAGAATGAGTTCGAGATGTACTACCAGCCGATTTACAACGTGGAGCATAAGAAGTTCACGTCGGCAGAGGCTTTGATTCGACTGAATGATTCCAAGTATGGATTTGTTCCGCCAAGCATTTTTGTTCCGGAGGCGGAGCGGCTTGGCTACATGAAATCCATCGGCCATTTCGTATTGGACAGCGTCTATGCGTTTCTGTCTGAGGTGCAGGAAGAGGCATTGGGGCTTACATACATGGAGATTAACCTGTCGGTACAGCAGTGCGTACAGAATAACCTGATGCAGGAATTCGCCATGTTGGAGCAGCGGTATGATGTGTCGCCGAGCCAGGTCAATCTGGAAGTAACCGAGACCATGAGTTCCTTGAATCCGAAGACTATGACCAGAAATCTGGAGAATCTGTATGAGCGGGGGTATCGCTTCTCGCTGGATGATTACGGAACCGGTTATTCCAACATTGTGCGTATCATTCACTTGCCGATTGATATTGTAAAAATCGACAAGTCCTTAATCGATAAGTTGGATGAAGAACGCTGCCGCAATATCGTTGCAGACACCGTCGGTATGATGCATCACAACGGACTGAAGGTGGTGTGTGAGGGTGTAGAGACGGAAGAGCAGGCCCACTTCTTAGAGTCCGTGGGATGTGATTACATCCAGGGATTCTACTATGCGAAGCCAATGCCACGGGAAGCGTTCGTTGCATTTTTAAGAGAACATAATATGTAAAAAAATATGCCCGGCAAGCCACTGTCGGGCATTACTTGTGTCTAAAAGAGCTGACAATACTTTATTTTGTCATTTTTTGTCTGTGAATTTTGTGGTATGATAATAGCACAACAACAAAAAAGAAAAGTGGGGATCAGGCATGAAGCAACTATTAGCGCTGGGGAAAATTAGCGATGGTGCACAAGCCGCATTTGACTACTTGGGACGCTTCTTTGGTATGCAAACGTATGAGTACGGAGTGGATTCTGCAGGTGGTGTGATCATGGCCATGCGTCCGGACTTACTGATGGTAAGTTTGGAGGATTTATTGGTGGCTCCCACGATGACCATTGCCAACTTGCGCAACGACAATCCCCGTACGCCAATCATTACCTTTGGTACCGTGGATGACAAGGTGAAGTTCGATACCGTTGTTCCGGAAGAGAAGCTTGAAAATCTGATTATTCCGCTTGATGAGAATCAGGCCCTAAACACCGTATGCGGTCAGTTGCGTATGGATCCGGAAGCATTGAAGGCCCAGATGGCAAGTCGCAAGAAGATACTGGTTGTGGACGACGATGCAACGACATTGCGTAGTATGCGCAGTATGTTGGAGGATATGTATGAAGTCCATGTGGCCAATTCCGGCGCCAAAGCCTTCGAGGTAATGGATGAAGTGATGCCGGATGTGGTACTTTTGGATTATGAGATGCCGGAGATGAGCGGCCGGGAAGTCTTAGTGAAGATTCGCCAGACCCAGAAGCTCATGCGGCTGCCTGTTGTATTTGTAACAAGCAGTTCCGGTAAGGAAGTGGTGCAGGAATTGATTGCACTGAAAGCTTCCGGATTATTGTTGAAGCCTGTGGTTATGGGCAATTTGACTGCCGCCTTGGATAAGGCGCTATCCGGCAAGTAAGACTTGTCGTGGGGAATGGAGATAGTTTTTAAAATGTTCGTATCGGTTTTTTCGTCAATCTATCATAAGATTGTTGAGAATATACGTACCTTGATTTTCTGGCCGTTGTTTGGCATTGCATTTTATGCGGTGGAACAAATCAATCGGAACCCATGGAAATGCTTCGAGGTTGGCTGCAAGTGGGATGCCTATATTCCGTTTTGCGAGTACTTCGTTGTGGCTTATGTGATGTGGTTTATCTATATGGCAGGAACCATTGTATATTTGATTTACAAGGATCCGAAGGCTTATGAGATTACCATGCGGTTTATCATATTGAGCTTCTCGGCGACGATTGTGATTTATTTCTTGTTTCCGACCATGCAGATGATGCGACCCTATAATATTGATCGTGAGAATGTGTTTATGGATGTGGTGCGTTGGTTCTATCGTCACGATACACCCACGAATGTGTGTCCGTCCTTACATGTCATCGGAACCTTAGCAACCATGTATGGAGCCTTGTCTTCCGAGCGGTTGATGGGCCATCGGGGAATGAAAGCGGCTTATGTACTGGTTGGAATTCTTATCTGTTTCTCTACGGTGTTTTTAAAACAACATTCTGTGGAAGATATTGTAGGTGGTGTGGGATTGTGCCTGTTGGTATGGACCTTCGCATTCCGAAAGGATGCAGTGGAAATCCCTGAGGAAGAGACCAAGAAGCGCAGCGAGGCTGCCTAAAAATGAGCATAAAGATAGCGCAAGGCTTTGTGGGCCTTGCGCTTTTTGTTTTATTTGTCTGCGTTGTAGAGATCCTTGTATCCCTTGGAATTCATGGTCAGATGTCTTGGTAAACCACCAACCATCATTGGCTGGTAATCGCCCTGAATCAATGGACGAACATAGTCGATGAATTCTTCGGTCACATAGTTGCCTTCCTTGTTGATCCAATTTCTTGGAACCAGCTTCTCGTCATTTGCGATGCGGTGTACATCGTAAACACCGGTGGTACTCTGATATGGGTCGTCGGAGAGACGATCGATAACAACCATGACACCGGAGATGCCTTCGTCTGCAGCCTTGATGGCAGCACCACCTACCATGAATGCTTCATTGATGTCGATACGGCTGGCAAGATGTGCAGCAGCACGCTGTAAGGTAGAGAACTCAACGGATCTGGTCTTGCAACCCAATTCGTCATGGATGTAGTTGGCAAGGAATGCAGCGGTACCGGTCATCTGGATGTGACCGAATGCATCTACGGATTCACTGCCGGCCGTCAGCTGACAGATATAGGTTCCGTTGGCATCCTTGATACCTTCGGAAACAGCTGCAACCACCACGTCTTTTTTCTTCAATAATTTCTCTACCTGATCACGGAATTTCTTCACGTCAAAGGGTACTTCCGGAAGGAAAATCATATCCGGTCCGTCACAATCCTCTCCCTTGGAAAGTGCGGTAGCACCGGTTAACCATCCGGCATTACGTCCCATTACTTCAATGACGGTAACGTTCTTTTTCTGATAAGAGAATCCCAAGCAATCACGAATGATTTCCTTGGTGGATGTTCCGATATACTTGGCAGCAGAACCAAAACCAGGGGTATGATCGGTGAGAGCCAGATCATTATCAATGGTCTTCGGACAGCCGATGAAGCGCTGCTTTGCGCCGGTTAAAATTGCATAATCGGAAAGTTTTTTGATGGTGTCCATGGAATCATTTCCACCGATGTAGATGAAGACTTCGATGTCCATCTTGTCCAGCAGTTCAAAGATACGTTCATAGACCGCTCTGTCTTCGTGGATGGCCGGCATCTTGTAACGGCAGGTGCCAAGAAAAGCAGATGGTGTACGCTTCAGTAGCTCCAAATCCAACTCATTCTTGATGTAATCGGAGAGATCCACGTATTGCTCATCCATGAATCCCTGGATTCCGTAACGCATTCCGTAAACCTTGTTGAAACCTCTGTCCATCGCAGTTTTGAATACGCCGGCAAGACTTGAGTTGATGACTGCGGTTGGGCCGCCTGACTGACCGACAAGTACATTACCTTTCTTCATAGTAAAATAACCCCCTTTTCGTATGGTATGTTGTACTTTTCACGCTCCTGTAAAAACCCTTGGAAGTAACGGAACGCTACACATGGTATTATTATATACTAAATTAACCATGATATGGATATATTTTTAGAAAATTGCAAAATAAGTTGACGTATAGACAGAGATGAATGATAATAAAAATGGATAACGTGAATTGTGATTCACGAGTGATCGTTTTTTCTTAAGGGGTGGGGAATGTATAAGAAATTGGAGCCGGAAGCTTTACAGCGTATTATGGAAGCAGGAATTGAGGAGTTCGCAGAATGCGGATTGGATCGGGCTGCTATGAGTCGTATTGCCAAGGCCTCCGGTGTGAGCGTGGGAGTGCTCTACAAATACTACAAGGACAAGGATGATTTTTTCTTGGCCTGCGTGCAGTATTCGCTCCGGCTGTTAGAAGAGACCATGGCATCGGTGGTCAGCCGGGAAGCAGATCTGATGGGATGCATTCGCAACCTAATTCATACCCTGGTAAAAGAAGCACATGAACATCCGGCTTACTACAAGCTCTACAACGAGATTACGTCCGGAAGTTGTAAAAAATACGCGAAGGAATTGGCAGCACAGATTGAGGGTAGTACCGCTAAAATCTATGCGGAGATTATTGAACGGGCCCAGAAGGAAGGCCGGATGGAATTTGCCGGAGACCCGCGCATGACCGCATTTTTCTTCGATAATTTGCTGATGATGTTACAGTTCTCCTTCAGCTGTGAGTACTATCGCAGACGAATGGGAATTTTCTGTGGAGAGGAGTATATGGATCAGCCGGAAGCCATTGGTGAGGCGCTGATTCAGTTTGTTGCAACAACACTTGGGGGAGGAAATGCATGTATGCACTAAGCTATGATATCGGGACGACGGGATTGAAATGCTGCCTGTTTGACCTGGATGGACAGGTTCGTATGGTGGCCGGCCATTATGCCACCTACGGGCTGCATATCTTAGGGAACGGAGGAGCAGAGCAGGAGACGGAAGACTGGTGGCAGGCCATGGAGGAGTGCACCCACCAATTGCTGGAAAAGACGGGGATTATGCCGAAGGAAATTGCCGGAATCGCTTTTTGTTCCCAGATGCAGGGATTAGTCTTGGTAGATGAACAGGGCAAGGCTCTGCGAAGGGCCATGAGCTATATGGATCAGCGGGCGGAAGCAGAGATGAAGGAGACGGAAGACTTCGGACTGTCGGTAGCCGGGGTGAATATCCGGATGCTCATAAAGAGCCTGCGTCGAACCCATGCGGCCTCCACCAGTGTGAAGGACCCGCTGTGGAAGTACAAATGGGTGCAGAAACATGAGCCGGAAATCTTCGCCAAAATCTATAAATGGCTGGATGTGAAGGAATATCTCATCGTTCGAATGACCGGAGAATTTGTCATGACACCGGATAGTGCCTATGCCACATTCCTCTATGACAGCAGACCGGGAAAAGAAGGCTGGAGTAAGGAGCTGTGTCGGATGTACGGTGTGGACATGGCGCATTTGCCGCGGATTATCGGCTGTGATGAAGTCGTTGGAGGATTGCTGCCGGAGGTGGCCGAACAGTTAGGTCTTGTGGCAGGAACGCCGGTGTACGGAAGCGGCGGAGATGCAACCTTAATCGGTATCGGAGCAGGCAGTTCCTGCTTAGGAGATACCCATGTATACTGGGGCACTTCCGGATGGATCGGAACGGTGATTGATCGCCAGAAGGTGGATCTTGGTTCCATGATTGCCGGTATCGTGGGAGCCCAGGAGGGCAAATACAATTATTTTGCCGAGATGGAGACTGCCGGTAAGTGTTTCGAATGGGTGAAGGATCATCTGGTATTGGATGAGATTAATATTTATCTTCAGAAGAAGGATGTAGAGCACTGTGTAGAGGCGGAATACATCAGCCTCTATGACTATATGTCCCGGGTTGTGAACGAAGTAGAACCGGGATGCGGTGGGGTGATTTTTACCCCTTGGTTGCATGGCAATCGGTGTCCCTTTGAGGATCCGAAGGCAGCCGGAATGTTTTTTAATATCAAGTTGGATACCAAGAAGCGCGAGCTGATTCGTGCTGTATTAGAGGGTATCTGTTTCCACCTTCGCTGGATGTTGGAATGCGAAGATCATAAAACACATACGTCAAATGTCATTCGCTTCGTTGGAGGGGGATCTTTATCTGCCGTCACCAGTCAGATGTTAGCTGACATTACGGGACGGCGGGTAGAGACCATTACTCAGGCGAAGGATGTGGGAGCCTTGGGAGCGGCCTTATTGGTTGCCAAGGGGTGTGGTGTGCTGCAGGACTTGGAAGAAGCCAAGGCGATGGTGCAGGTCGACCATGTATATGAACCGAGAGAAGAGAACCGTTTGATTTACAACAAAAACTATGAGATTTTCAAACGGCTCTATCGAACCAATCGTAAGAACTATCGACTGATTAATCAGGAATAGGGGGAGTCTATGGAGGAAAGAGAATTACGACAACAAATCACAGAAACCGGACGAAGATTGTTACAGGACGGCTTAGTGGCAAGAACCTGGGGCAACGTCAGCGCCAGAGTGGATGGGGAGCATTTCCTTATTACGCCAAGTGGTCTGGATTACATGCAGACGAAGGATGAGGACTTGGCACTGTATCATCCGGCGGATAAGACCTGGAGCGGACCTCATAAGCCTTCCAGTGAGAAGGGAATTCATGCCGCAGCCTATGAGCTGTTTCCTGAGGTGAATTTTGTGATTCACACCCATCAGACCTATGCATCTGCCATTGGTGTCTTCGGGTTTGAACGGCTTAGTCTGACGAAGGAAGAGAAGATGAAGCTTGGTGGAATTGCTCTTGCGGGATATGGCCTGCCCGGAACCGGTAAGTTGAAAAAAGAAGTGACAGCAGCATTTGCTTCCGGCGCACATACGGTGTTTATGAAGCATCACGGTGTGGTCATCGCCGGTGCATCCCGGGAGGAAGCTTATGAGCGGGCGTTGCTTTTGGAAGAAGTGTGTAAGCGTAACTGCAACGTAGCAGAAGATATCTACTCTGCTTTGACCGGAGAGCGGGCAGCTCTTCGGGATGATATCCTGTTGGAAATCCAACGGAAATATCCGAACGCAGCCTGGGTGGAAACCGATGCAGCCATTCGCTGGTCTGCTCTTCATCGTCCGCTGGTAGCGCAACTGGATGATATGGCCCAGATGATCGGTCGCAAGATTCCTTGGACGGTGGCACATAAGGTGGCTGTCCAAACAGTTTTTGATTCCGGAAGAAATGCAACCTTCGTTGGAGAATTAGGAGCCATTGTCTGCGGACGGGATGCGGATGATACCGAAGCATTGAAGATTCTTTTGGACAAATCGGCGGTTTGCGCATTGAATACCATGCTCATCCCTCGGAAGACCACCCTTGGCGTCTTTGACAGTGCGTTGATGCATTTTGTATATCAGCAGAAATATTCGAAGCAGAAGAACGGCTAACAATGGGGGAGGAAAAAGATGAAAGACAAAACCAAATGGAAGGAAACCCTGCGGGTGCTGAAATTTGTTGGGTTCTCCATATCCGCCGGGGTAATTGAAATTCTCTCTTTTACCCTGTTGGATCAGTTTACCGGCTGGCGGTATTGGCCGAAGTATTTGATTGCGTTGGTGTTATCGGTGCTTTGGAACTTCACATTGAATCGGAAGTTCACCTTCCAGAGCGCCAATAATGTACCGAAAGCTATGTTGTTAGTTGCACTTTTTTATCTGGTATTTACACCAACCACCACGGTGCTGGGAGACTTTTTGGCAGAGCGCGTGGGATGGAATGAATACTTAGTAACAGGGCTAAACATGGCATTGAATCTATCTACGGAATACTTGTACGACCGCTTCGTCGTCTTCCGTGGAACCATTGATACCAATGATCGGGCAAAGAAACAAACAGTTTAGATGTGGAAAACAGGAGGTTACAAATGAATAATTGTGGAATCAGCAGATGGGATGATCCGAAGGTCATCAATGAGCAGTTGAAGAAATTAACGTCACAGCCAATCTGGGAAGTGGACGATGACTACTATCAGAATACGGTATTGAAATACTATGATGATAAGTGTCAGAAGTCCCATGCAGTATTTGAAGAGTCACAGAAGTATATTCCGGGCGGCGTACAGCACAACTTGGCTTTTAATAAGCCGTTCCCGATGTGTATGGAGAGAGCCGATGGCGCATATTTGTATGATAAGGATGGCAATAAGTACATCGATTTCTTGCAGGCCGGTGGACCTACCATTTTGGGTAGTAATTATGAACCGGTAAGAAAGCGCGTCATTGAGCTTTTGAATGAGTGTGGTCCGGTTACGGGACTTTTACATGAGTCCGAGATGCTCATTGCCAGAGAGATTAACAAGCATATGCCAAACGTTGAGATGTTCCGTATGCTTGGCTCCGGTACCGAGTCCGTTATGGCATCTCTTCGTATCGCCCGTATTGCAACCGGCAAGAAACACATCATCAAGATTGGTGGTGCATACCATGGCTGGTCCGATCAGATGGTATACGGTTTGAAGATTCCGGGCAGCCGCAACCTCTTAGAGTCCCACGGCATTCCGGGCAGTTGCTTCGGCAAGACCGATGAGGTTCGTCCGAATGATTTGGATATGTTGGAGAAGATGTTAAAGCGGAACCGTCTCAGTGGCGGAACCGCAGCTGTATTGCTTGAACCGGTAGGACCGGAGAGCGGTACCAGACCGGTGGCACATGATTACAACAAGGGTGTCCGTGAACTCTGTGATAAGTATGGTGCCTTGTTAATCTTCGACGAGGTTGTAACCGGATTCCGTGTTGCTCTTTCCGGTGCTCAGGGCTACTTCGATGTAGTACCGGATCTGACCATCTTCGGTAAGATTGTTGCCGGCGGATATCCGGCAGCAGGTGGTGTCGGCGGTAAGAAGGAATACGCACAGCTGATGGCAGCAGGTCTTGCAACCGGTAAGCATCGTGCTTATGTTGGCGGAACCTTGTCCGCAAACCCATTGTCCTGTATCGCAGGTTACACTGCAATCCAGGAAATCGAGCGCACCAATGCATGTGAAGTGGCCGGCAAGATGGGTGACCGTCTCTGCGATGGCTTGAAGGAACTCATCGATCGCTACGGATTGCCATTTGTTGCTTACAACCAGGGCTCCATCGTTCACTTAGAGTGTACCGGTGCCATGAGTTTCGACTTCTCATCTATGTACTTCCTGAAGTCTGCAACCGGTCTCTTGAAGCATAAGGATATGATGTATGTCCGCAAGGATTCCATGGAGCGCATGGGTGCAGCTTATATGGCCAACGGTATTGTTACTCTGGCCGGAAGCCGTTTGTACACTTCACTTGCAGACACACCGGAGATCATTGACGAAGCATTGAACCGCTTCGAAGAAGTATTTAAACATGTAAAAAAGACCGATAAGGGTCTGTTATAGTTCTCTTTCCATTATGGATGCCCTCCACTCGCGGGAGGGCATCTTTTTTAATTTTAATCAAGGGGGCTTGAGAGATTACTAGCCTTTTTTAGTGAAGTAGTCCTGGTAGGCGAGGTTGGCTAAAGAATTTGGTGATTGTCTGAGCTGCGGAGAAAGAAATGTTAGTGAAAGTATCTAGTTGGGCGTACTTCACTGATTTTATATTTGACCAATGGAAGAATCCTTAAGTGAAGTCCTAGCATACGTGTATGTTCACTAATAAATGGAGATTCGCTCCATTCTAGACTGAGAATCTCATTAGTTATTATCTTGGATAAATGGAACTTCACTTATTCTTAGCTGAATCTGGAGCTAATTTCAGTATCTGTAGACGCCTAGAGGGCAAATACTGAAGGTTGAGGTATTGGAAAGGACAAGGTGAGCGCCTAAATCAGTATGCTAGTTGCAAGAGTGAGCAAATACTGAAGAAAGATACAATTAGAAGCGTGGGATGAGTGTGAAAATCAGTATTTGAATATTCTTAGAGCGTAAATACTGATGGATGACATAGCCGTGAGTGAAGTAAGGTGGAAACTTTCAGTATCTCAGCTCTAGGGAAGATGAAATACTGAAATTGAGGGTGAGCCGCCTTGGTAGGAATCTTTGAGCATCAGTACTATGGTTTATTTTATGTGCAGATACTGAAAAAGGGGATGATTCCTGAAATAGTTTTGTCTCTCAAGCCCCCCTGCTAACAAAATAGCTGAGACCTGTGGGGCGTCAAGGGCAAGCCGCAGAGCGGTGCTTCGCACCCTTGACACTCCCACAAGCCTCAGCAGAATTTTAATCAAGGGGGCTTGAGAGATTACTAGCTTTTTAGTGAAGTAGTTCTAGTAGGCGATTTCAGTATCCGCCCATTACATGTTAGGCGTTCGTCCGGGATTTTATGAGCTGGTGGTAGATCCTTGTATTCCATCTTACCCTGGGGAACCGACGTTGGCGGCGGAATGATCGGCGCATCACGGATGATACTGGAAATTTATAGTTAAGTTTAAATTAGCTTAAATTTAATCTTTTTACATTTAATAGTGATTAAAAACATGTTATAATACGTTCAAAGAAAAGTGAAAAAAGGTTGGAAACGATGAATATTAGCTACTTTGAACAAAAACAATGCTTTAAAATAGATACCTTACATACCAGCTATATGCTAGCCGTTGTAGATTCCGAGGGGTTTCTCGGACACGTGTATTACGGCCCGTATTTGCCGGATGATGAGGTATCTTTTCTTATGCGCGTAGAAGAACACCCGAAGGCTCCGTCCGTGAATGCGCGGGATCGAAGTTCGTTCCTTGATGCGTTCCCTACAGAGTACGCGGGCAATGGTGTGGGAGATTATAGAGAGAGTTCCATTGCCGTGACGGATGCATGTGGACATCAAGCCGTGCAACTAATGTACTGTGGGTATCGGATCTGTAAGGAAAAACCGCCGATTCCGGGATTGCCGTCTACTTTTGCGGCGGACGGTGAGGCAATGACGCTGATGATCTTCGTTCGGGATGATGTGTTGCATTTGGAAGGAACGCTTTATTACAGCATTTTCTCGGATTCTGATGCAATTATGCGTCATGTGGAATTGAAGAATGCGGGAGAAGACGCCATTGTGCTGGATAAGGTAATGTCTCTTTGCTTGGATATGGAGGATGAGAATTATCGGATGCTGACCCTGCAGGGTTCCTGGGCGAGGGAACGGCATATGGAGTACCGTCCTATTGCACATGGTAAGCAAAGTGTTGGGTCCACGCGAGGAGAATCTTCCCATCAGGAGCACCCGTTTGTGGGAATTGTGGGAGAGCATACCACACAGGAGACGGGCGAGGCTCTGGGCTTTCATTTTGTATATTCCGGGAATTTTATCGCACAGGTTGAGAAGAATCAGTATGACTCCTTACGCATTTCTATGGGAATTCATCCGGAAGGATTTCGCTACAGGTTAGAGCCGCAAGAGGAGTTCTATGCGCCGGAAGTCGTGATGGTATACTCGGATGAAGGATTGGGAAAAATGACACGCTGCTATCACGACCTTTATCGCAATCATCTGATTCGCAGTCCTTTCTTACACCAACTACGCCCGATTCTGATCAATAACTGGGAAGCGACGTATTTTGATTTTAACAGTGAGAAATTGTTGGAAATCGCACGGATGGCGCAAGCCTACGGTATTGAAATGCTGGTCATGGATGATGGTTGGTTTGGACATCGTAATGACGATAACAGCAGTCTGGGCGATTGGGTAGTGAATGAAGACAAAATTCACGGTGGATTGAAGGCTCTGGTTGATGCAGTAAACCAATTGGGGATGAAGTTTGGAATCTGGTTCGAACCGGAGATGATTTCACCGGATTCGAATCTATATAGAGAACATCCGGATTGGGCCATTCAAATTCCCGGACGTAAGCCTTGTCGAAGTCGTAACCAGTATGTGTTGGATATCACACGTCGCGAGGTGCGAGACTATGTATACGAATCGGTGGCGCGTATTCTTCGTTCGGCAAATATTGAATATGTGAAGTGGGATATGAACCGACAGCTAACCGATATTGGAAGTGCGGCGCTTCCTCCTACGAGACAGGGAGAAGTGATGCACCGTTATGTTTTGGCGGTATATGAGCTGCAGGAACGTCTGCTACAGGAATTCCCGCAGTTGCTATTAGAGAATTGCTCCGGCGGTGGGGCACGATTCGATCCCGGAATGTTATATTACAGTCCACAGATTTGGTGTTCAGATGATACCGATGCGGTGGAGCGTTTATTGATACAAGAGGGAACGGCATTGTTGTATCCATTGTCTACCATTGGAGCTCATGTTTCCGTGTGCCCGAATCATGCAGTTGGTCGTGTGACGGATTTTGCAACGAGAGGCCATGTGGCGATGGCGGGAACATTCGGGTACGAATTGGACATCACGAAGCTGTCGGAGGAAGAACGAAGTGCAATTTCTTCTCAGGTGGCTTGTTACCATCAGTATAATGAGCTGATACGGGAAGGTGACTATTATCGATTTGCTTCCTATCGCAAGAACAGCTACTATGATTGTTATGGAGTGATAAGCAAAGACAAATCGGAAGGCTTGATAACCTTCGTACAGGTGCGAGGGGTGCCGAATGCAAGAAGCATTCGTATGAAGCTGCACGGATTTGCCCTTAGTAAAAAGTATCGAATAGAAGGAACGGATGTAGTTCTCTCCGGCTTGGCGTTAAAGAATGCAGGGATACTGATTGAACGTCCATGGGGAGACGGAACCTCCCGACAAATACACATCATAGAGGAGAAGGATGCATGGCAAAAAGTGTAAAACTATCTGATATTGCAGAACAGGTTGGTGTAAGTGTTGTTACAGTCTCCAAGGCACTGTCCGGTCAGAAGGGTGTCAGTGAAGAGATGAGACGCAAGATTATTCAGTTAGCGGACGAATTGGGATATCATAGACCGGTTTCTTCCAATAAAACCAAACAGCAGGCCGCAAGCTTCAACATTGCCGTATTGATTCATGAGAAATACTTGGATAAGTATAATTCTTTTTATATGCGTTTGTACCAGAATATTGCAGCGAAGGCAGTAGAAATCGGAAATTTTACGCTGATGGAGGTCGTTACGCAAGAAGCAGAGGAAAGCTGTAGTGTTCCGAAGGTGTTGCAGGAAAATAAGGCAGATGGCCTGATTATTATGGGACGGTTTTCCGATGCGTACGCAACGGCAGTACAGAACTATGCTGCGACGGTTCCTTACGTGTATTTGGATGACAACGGTGCTCGCGTGGATGCAGACGTGGTTATTTCCGATAGTTTTTACGGAGCTTACTATTTGACCAATTATTTGTTTGAGATGGGGCACAAGGACATTGGATTCGTAGGAAGCATTATGAGTACACGGTCCATAACGGATCGTTATCTGGGATATATGAAGTCGTTAATGGAACACGGCGTGACGGGGCACGACGAATGGATTGTAGAAGACCGAGACGATAATGGCAAGATGTTGACCTCGGACTCACTGAAGCTTCCGAAGAAGCTTCCGTCAGCCTTCGTATGTAATTGCGATCTCGCAGCCAGCATTCTCATTAACCGATTGGAAAATGACGGTTATGTAGTGCCGGAGGATTTTTCCGTAGTAGGTTACGATAATTTCCTTTTTCCGGGATTGTGCGATGTGGAGCTGACGACCTATGAGGTGGACATGATGGAGATGGCAGTACGTAGTCTCCAGATTCTATGGCACAAGTTAAATGGCGAAGCCTATCACAGAGGAACCAATATCGTGGAAGGACGATTGGTTATAAGGGATAGTGTTCGCCCAAGAACACAAGATTAGAACAACATAGCATTCGCATGAAGCCGACGATACGATAAAGGTGTATCGCCGGTTTCTTTTTTGAACAGATTGATAAAATGCGTCGTTCCGGGGATGCCGACCTGCGCACCGATGGATACGACGGTCTCATTCGTATTGCTAAGGAGTTGCTTGGCGTGCTGGATTCGTACCCGGTTTAAGTATTTCATGGGTGAAATCTGCAGATAATGACGAAACTCCCGGCAGATACGATACTTATTCATTCCCAATTCTTCTTCTAAGAAATCTAACGATATGTTTTCTGCATATCGAACATCCAGAATGGTTTTGATTTGTAATATGTGGTGCGGTAAATCATCGGAATAGGCGCATGGCGCGGCTATTTCCGCAAACAACAGGACCAGAAGATCCTGTATGAGGCAAGACTCCATATAAGATGCTTGAAGGCTCGTATCGGACAGATAATAAGTTAGTCGGTCTACATGGTGCATGATTGCATGGGACCGAGAAGCAAATGAGCAACAAGAATAACATCCCGGGGTGCGAGACGGATAGAGCACGCGATTATAGGTTGCAAGCAGATTACCACAGCAGAAGAAAAAGTATACGGCAGCATTCTTCGTTATGGTTTTCAGAGTATAGGACTCCCCAGGATAAGCCAAGATGAAATCCCCGGGGCCGAAGGTGTCCTTGTGAGTATGATTCCCGAAGGTCATTCTTCCGGAAGAAACGTAGATGAGAAGATGCGCCTCGCGAGGGAAAATACAAAACTCTACAAAACGTTCGAAGAGAACTTTGCCTCCGTAGAGTACATAGGGGAGCTCTTCATCCGCCGGTGCAGATGCATTTTTCATGAAATAGGTAACATCCATACTACTGGGGACGCGATGGGCAATCAGTTGTGGATGAAGAAATTCTCCATGGGCGGTCAGAAACGGAAAATCTTTTGAAGTAATCATGCTATACACCTCGTAATTTAGCTAAAATAAGTTAAATTATTTAAAAAATTAGCCATAGGAAAATGGACAAAATAGTAATCGTGTGTGAAAAATGCTAAAAATATGCAATGAAAAATTGTATAAATCGGCGAATTAAGCTTTAAATGCAAGAATAAATGATTTATGTCAATAATAATAGATGATTAAATTAAGGAAGTCAATATAATTAAATTAGTTAACGAATTAAGTTAACGGAACACAACAAATGTTTAGGAGGAACAAGAAGTGACAAAAAAGAAAGTATTGGCAATGCTTCTGGCATCGACGATGCTGGTGGCTGCAACGGGGTGTGGAAGTTCCAAAACAGAAGGCTCTGCCTCTGAAGGGGCTGCAAGTGCGGACATTAAGCCGTATGCAGAGATTGTTTTGGGCGAAGATTTTACTGATTTGGAAGCAACTATTACGATGTTCAATCACAGAACGGATATGGACTCCGAGGAATACGGCGGAGTGAATTGGGCAGAGTATCTTGCAGAGTTCAACAAGGAATATCCGAATATTCATGTTGAGATTACGACAGATACCAACTACGCCGATGATGCGCTGACACATCTCCAGTCCGGAGATTATGAGACCATTATGGGAATTCCGGCGTTGGATGCAGCGGACCTGAGTACTTATTTTATCTCTTATGGTGACCTGGATACCATGAACGAGCAGATTAACTATGCAGATACCTGGATGTATCACAATGAGGTATATGGCGTACCGTCTACTGCGACTACACAGGGTATCGTATACAACAAGAAGGTATTCGAAGAGGCAAATATTACTGAGATTCCTACAACACCGGAAGCATTCATCGAAGCACTACAGAAGATTAAGGATAATACCGATGCAATTCCGTTGTATACCAATTATGCTGCAGGCTGGACCATGGGTGCGTGGGATGCATATTTTGCAATCAATGCGACCGGTAATCCGGACTATGAGAACCAGGAACTTTTGCATACCAAGGATCCATTCCGGAATTACGGAGACGATACCCATCCATATGCCGTTTACAAGATTCTGTATGATGCGGTTGCAGCCGGCTTAACTGAGGATGATTACACAACAACCGACTGGGAAGGCTGCAAAGGCATGATTAACAATGGCCAAATCGGCTGTATGGTATTAGGCTCTTGGGCTGTTCCACAGATGAAAGCAGCCGGAGAACATGCGGATGACATCGGATATATGGCATTCCCAATCACAGTTGACGGCAAGCAGTATGCATCTGCCGGTGCAGATTATAGCTATGGAATTAACGTTAATGCTTCTGCAACAGAGCAGCAGGCTGCATTGGTATTTGTTAAGTGGCTGACGGAAGAGTCCGGTTTTTCCTACAACGAGGACGGACTTCCTGTATATGCCAAGACAACAGAGACCAAGCTTGATTTTGAGGGCGTAGAGTTCATGAAGAACAACCCATCCGTAGAAGGCGAAGAAGACTTATTGAATGAATTGAACGCAGAGTCTGAATTGAACTTCAATAACGGTGGTGACCGTAAGATTCAGGAGATTATTGAACACGCATCTATTGGTGATAAAACCTACGATGAAATTATGGCCGACTGGAACAGCGCATGGTCTGATGCGCAGGATGCTTGCGGCGCTGAGATTATGTACTAATTATTAGTTCTTGTTTTAGGGAGCGATAAGTGCTCATTCTTATGGCTCCCTTTTTGATAAAGCTTACTGGGAGGTAATGGTATATGAATGCCATGCTGGGAAAATGGAAAACATGGATAAAAAGTCGGAAAGGGCAGCAGGTCTGCATTTGCATCGGCTTTACCATTATTCCTTTGTGTTTATTGTTTCTTTTTACATACTTGCCATTTGGAGAAATGGTCAAGTTCAGCTTTTATAAAATGAAGTACTCCACTCCGGTTGACCGACGTGTCTTTGTCGGATGGAGAAATTATCTGGATGTTTTTTCGAGAAAAGATTGTTTTGGAGCATTGAAGCTGAGTTTGTATTATTGCGTCGGTGCTATTTTTCAGCTAGTGCTGTCCTTGTATTTGGCAACGGTGCTAAGCTTCAAGGTTAAGGGTGGCAATCTCTTTAAGGGACTGATGTTCTTCCCATACCTGATTAGCGGAATCGCAATCGGATTTATCTTTAAATTCTTTTATACCAGAGGATTTGTGTTGGATACCCTGCTCCAGGCTTTGGGTATGAATTTGGAAAATCTTCCATACTGGCTCAAAGACCAAAAAGTGAATAACTGGTCTTTGGTTGCAACTTCGGTGTGGCGTTATTTCGGACAGAATATGGTGCTGTTTATCGGTGCGATTATGTCCGTGGATGCAGAGCTGTATGAAGCTGCACAGCTGGATGGTGCTAATAAATTTCAGCAGTTTAAGAGTATTATTCTGCCGAGTATCAAAACGATTGTAACGTTGAATGTTATCTTGTCCATCACCGGTTCATTATCTGCGTTTGAGCAGCCGTACGTAATTACCAGTGGTGCTAACGGCACAGGAACGTATTTCGTTGTCATGAACGAAATTGCCCACACCAGTCAGAAAGTGGGATTGGCAAGTGCGATGGCAGTAGTTCTTCTCGTGATTATCTTCGGATGTACGATTTTGCAGAAGTTGTTCTTCAAATATGTCTTCCGGGATGCGGAGAGCGAGGAAGAATCTTATGCAGCAAAAAAAGCCAGAAAACGTGCGGAAAAGATGCAAAAGAAGGCTGAAAAAAAGGCCTTAAAAGCAGCAGTTTAAGAGGTGCGAAGAAGATGAATAAACAACGAATTACAATACAAAGTGCGGCATGGTCTGCACTAAAATATCTCTCCCTACTCTTCTTCGGTTTTGTGGCAGTAATTCCGGTAATATCCTGTGTGATTACTGCCTTCAAGACCCCGGAAGAATACCAGACAACGAATGTTATGACCTTGCCGACGAATTGGCTGAACTTCGATAATTTTACGAAGGCTTTTCAGGCAGCCAATATGGGCATCGCTTTTTTAAACTCCCTTATTGTTATGGTATGCGTGCTAATCGTCTCAATTATCGTAGGTACCCAGCTTGCATACGTGCTAAATCGTTTCAAATTCCCGGGGAATACATTGATTCGCAATTTATTCCTTTTTGCTTCCCTACTTCCGGGTGTAGCGATGCAGGTAACGGTGTATAACATTATGTCCTCCTTGGGACTGATTAACCATCTGTATGGATACATTGTCATGATGTGTGGAACGGATGTAATCTCCATCTATATTTTCATTCAGTTCATGGAGAATATTCCGACTTCGCTGGATGAATCCGCCATCATCGACGGTGCATCCTACTGGACGGTGTATTGGAAAATTATGTTGCCGCTTTTGAAACCGGCAATTGTTACCTCCTGTATTCTAAAGGGCGTTGGCGTATATAACGAATACTATGCTGCGAATCTGTACTTACAGGATAAGCGACTTCACACGATTGCAACGTCTCTCTATACCTTCGTTGGGCCAATGGGAAGCCAGTACAACCTGATCTGTGCAGGCGTGATTATTTCCTTACTACCGGCACTGATTGTTTTTATTTTGTTCCAGAAACAAATATATAGCGGCATTACAGCAGGTGCAGTGAAGGGGTAGGCGTCATGTGGATAGATGAGATAAAAAGTGAACTGACCGATCATATTCTCCCATTTTGGATGAAGTTGAAGGATGAAAAATACGGTGGGTTCTATGGCTATATGAATTATGGATTGCAGAAGGATGAGACGGCAGAAAAAGGATGCATTTTAAACAGCCGAATCACCTGGTTTTTTGCGAATGCTTATCTTCGCACCAGGCAACCGGAAGCATTGGAATGTGCCATGCACGGATATCGATACTTGCGAGAACACTGTGTGGATGCGGTGTATGGCGGTGTGTATTGGTCTACGGATGCGTATGGCAATCCGCTGGATACGACCAAGCATACTTATAATCAGGCGTTTGCAATCTATGCCTTATGTGCTTATTACGAAGCAACAGAGGATGAGGATGCACTATTGCTGGCGATGGATTTGTTTCGGTTAATTGAAGCACGCTGTACGGATGACTATGGGTATCTGGAGGCATTTACCCGTTCTTTCGAGCCGGAATCCAATGAAAAACTCTCGGAGAACGGTGTGATGGCAGATAAGACAATGAACACCCTGCTGCATGTTTTGGAAGCGTATACCCAGTTATATAAGCTAACTGAGAATCAGGGCGTTTATGATTGTCTGGTGCGTATTCTGGATATTCTGGAGCATTACGTGTATAACCGGGAGAAATGTCGCCAGGAGGTGTTCTTTGACCGGGAATACCACTCTATTTTGGATTTACATTCTTATGGACATGATATTGAAACGGCGTGGTTGGTGGATCGCACCTTGGATATTTTACAGGATGATGCCCTGACCGAGCGCATTGCACCGATCACGAAGACGCTTGCATACCAAATCTTACAGGTGGCTTTTGACGGACATTCCCTAGCAAATGAGTGCGAGCGCGGCGTAGTGAATACGCATCGTATATGGTGGGTGCAGGCAGAGGCAGTGGTAGGATTCGTGAATGCCTGGCAGAGAACCGGCGATGAGGCGTTTATTACGGCAGCCAAGGCACAGTGGGAATTCATCCGGGATAATGTAAGCGATAAACGCAAGGATTCCGAATGGTTCTGGGAAGTGGAACAAGACGGTACGCCAATCGAAGGCCGTCCCATTGTGGAGCCTTGGAAGTGTCCGTATCACAACGGAAGAATGTGTTTTGAAATCATGGATCGATTAGAGAACAGATAGGAGTACAACGATGTTGCACGAACGTTATTATGAGGAGAAAAAGAAGCAGGATGCGCTTCTGAACAGAAAAAACAAAAAGTCGGATTTTTATAACGGAATATATGACCGCTACGAGTATCCGGTATTAACCAGAGAACACATTCCGTTGACCTGGAGATATGATTTGAATCCGAACACCAATCCGTTTTTTATGGAACGGTTGGGAATCAATGCGGTGATGAATTCCGGTGCGATTTATCTGAATGGAAAATACTATCTGGTGGCGCGCATAGAGGGAAATGACCGCAAGTCTTTCTTCGGTGTGGCGGAAAGTGACAATGGTACGGATGGATTTCGTTTCTGGGACTATCCGATTCTTTTAGAAGATGTATGCCCGGAAGAGACCAATGTCTATGATATGCGCCTGACACAACATGAGGATGGTTACATCTATGGCGTATTCTGCTCAGAGAGTAAAGATACTTCGGTGAATGATTTGTCGGCAGCTGTTGCTGCTGCGGGAATTGTGCGAACCAAGGATTTAAAGCACTGGGAACGCTTGGATAATCTGAAAACCCTTCGTTCACCACAGCAGCGAAACGTGGTGTTACATCCGGAATTTGTGGACGGTAAATATGCTTTTTATACCAGACCAATGGATGACTTCATTGATACGGGTAGTGGAAGCGGAATTGGATTCGGTTTATGCGAGGATATCGCTCATGCGGTGATTGATGAAGAACGCATGACGAGTATTCGTAAGTACCATACCATTACGGAAGCGAAGAACGGTGCGGGTGCAACACCGATTAAGACAGAACGCGGATGGATTCATATTGCTCATGGTGTGCGCAACACCGCAGCAGGACTTCGCTATGTCATCTATGCATTTGCAACGGACTTGAAGGATCCGGCTAAGGTTATTGCGGAACCATCCGGATTGCTTATCGGACCGCGAGGAGAAGAGAGAATCGGTGATGTATCCAATGTTGTTTTTACAAACGGAGCGATTGTGAACGAGCGACAGGAAGTGTTTATCTATTACGCATCTTCCGATACGAGAATGCATGTCGCAACAACGACCGTCGAGCGGTTATTGGATTATGTATTTGAAACTCCGCAAGATCCGGGGCGCTCGGTTCTATGCGTGGAACAGCGTTGCAAGTTAATTGAAAAGAATCTGGAATATTTAAAGAGCAAAGGAGAATAGCATGGGAAAATATACAATGATTAGCCCGGAGGTAAAAAATGTGCCGTGGCAGCCAAAACCAAAGGATTTAGTGGGAGCACCGATATGGAGATATGATGAGAATCCGATTATCGGAAGAAATCCAATCGAAGGGGTTGCCCGCATTTTTAACAGCGCAGTTATGCCATATGAGGACGGCTTCATCGGCGTATTCCGTGGAGAACAGACCAACGGTATCCCATATATCTACTTAGGTCGCAGTAAGGACGCAATTCATTGGGAGTTTGATTGGGAACGCATTCCGTTTGTGGACGAGAATGGGGAAGATTTCATGCCTCGTTATGCGTACGACCCACGTCTGGTTAAGGTAGAGGATACTTACTATATTATCTGGTGCCAGGACTTCTATGGCGCTTCTATCGGCGTTGCAAAAACAACAGATTTCAAGACGTTTGTTCGCCTTGAGAATCCGTTTATTCCATTTAACCGTAATGCGGTCTTGTTTCCACGTAAGATTCACGGAAATTATGTGATGTTATCAAGACCTTCCGATAGTGGACATACACCATTCGGCGACATTTTCCTTAGTGAGAGTCCGGATATGGTGTACTGGGGCAAGCATCGCCATGTTATGGGCAAGGGAAGCGAATGGTGGGAGTCCGTCAAAATCGGTGGCGGCGCAGCTCCGATTGAGACATCCGAAGGCTGGCTCTTGTTTTACCACGGCGTAAGTGGCACCTGCAACGGCTTCGTATATTCCATCGGAGGTGCGATTCTGGATATCGATCAGCCGTCCATAGTGAAATACCGTTGTGAGAATTTCTTGCTAACACCGGAAGAGTGGTACGAGGAACGCGGATTCGTTCCGAATGTATGCTTCCCATGTGCGACCATTCATGATTCGGTAAGTGGCCGAATCGCACTATATTACGGAGCGGCTGACAGTTATGTCGGATTGGCTTTTACGACGTTGGATGAGATCGTGGATTACATCAAGGAACATAGCGTAGTAACGCCGGAAGATATGGAGATTGGAAGAAGATAAGTATGCGAATTCAGGCAACAGATCCAAGACTAAGTTACTGTGGTCGAATTGCGTTTGAAGATGGAAAAGCAATCTTCGTATATCCGGCAACTTATGTAAAAATCCGTTTCTGTGGTAAGAACATCCGCGCACTGGTTGATAATAACAGTCAGTATTGGGACAACTATGTAGGTGTCTTCGTGGACGGTGTTCAGACCAAGATAAGACTGGAGAATGACGCAACGAAGATACAGACCTTGGTTCTGGCAGAGAATCTGGCGGAGGAAGTGCATGAAGTTATGCTTTTTAAGCGTCAGGATGCCTGCCATGAAATGGGATTCTATGGATTTGAAATGGAAGAGGCCATTATTCTTCCGGCAGAAGAGAAGCCCAAACGCAAAATCGAGGTATACGGAGACAGCGTTTCGGCCGGAGAGGTGTCAGAGGCATTGGACTATGTCGGAAAAGAAGATCCCGAATGGCATCGTGGCGAACTGTCAAACAGTTATTACTCCTATGCGTGGACACTGGCACGTCGCTTAGAGGCACAGCTGCATGATATAGCGCAGGGTGGAATCGCACTATTGGATGGAACGGGATGGTATGATGCACCAAACTATATGGGAATGGAATCCGTCTATGGAATGGTTCGATACAATCGCGCATTCGGAAGTCCCATACCCTGGGATTTTTCCAAGTATACGCCCGATGTCGTAATTGTTGCCATCGGACAGAACGATAATCATCCTACGGATTATATGGCTACGGACAAGGATGGCGCTGCGGCAGAGCGGTGGAAGCAACATTACGAAAGCTTCGTGGAGCGCTTGGCAAACATCTATCCAAATGCGCAGATTGTACTGTGTACGACGATTCTGCAACATCATCAAAATTGGGATTTGGCGATAGAGGAGATTTGCCGCAAGATGAATCACCCGCGGGTACATCATTTCCTGTTTGAAGCAAACGGATGTGGAACACCCGGTCATATTCGCCGCCCGGAAGCGGAACAGATGGCATTGGAGTTGGCAGTATATCTGGAAGGATTAAACATCGAAGGTTGGTAAAGGACATATAGCATGAGAGAATGGATGAATTATAAGCAGAGCATATGTAACCGCGGCAATCTGTATCGCTTGAAGCAGGCAATGAAGTGTGCACAAAACGGACAGGATCTGACCGTGGGCTTCATTGGTGGATCAATTACCCAAGGAAGTCTGTCCAGTGCTCCGGAATATGCCTATGCCTATTTGGTATATCAGTGGTGGCAAGAGCAATTTCCGTTATCACATATCACATATGTAAATGCCGGAATCGGTGGGACAACTTCCCATTTTGGCGCGGCACGTGTGGATAAAGATTTGCTGGAGCAACGACCACAGGTTGTTTTTGTAGAGTTTTCCGTAAACGATGAGAGTACGGAGCATTTCCTGGAGACTTACGAAGGATTGGTTCGACATATATATCAAATGCCATGGAAGCCTGCGGTAATTCTCATTAGCAATGTGTATTACAACAACGGCGCAAATGCCCAGCTGCAGCATGCAAAAGTGGGGCGGCATTATGAATTGCCGCATATCAGTATGCAAAGCACGATTTATCCGGCAGTAAGAGATGGATATATTGCAAACAGGGACATTACACCGGATGATTTACATCCGAATGATGTGGGACATGCGCTGGTGGCATCGGTGATTACCTATTTTTTGGATATGGTATTTGAAGAACGCCTGATTGGTGAGAAGCCTTCGTTTGATGAAGATGCTCTCCCGGAGGCATTAACTGCCAATACTTATGAGCAGGCAGAGCGGCAGGACCGACGGAATGCGGTATGTGAGAACACAGGATTTGCGGAAGATCAGTCGATTCCGGTTGATATTACCGATTGTTTCAAAAACGGATGGAGTGCAACAGCTCCGGGAAGTAAAATCGCTTTCGTTGTGGAAGGCAGCGGTGTGGCGATTTTGTACCGCAGATATGTGGATCAACATGCGCCGAAGGCTGTTGTTACGGTAGATGGTGAACAGATGAAGATTCTGGATGGAAACTTCGATGAGACTTGGGGCGATAAGTTGGAATTGGAAACGGTTCTTGAGCATGCCGAATATAGCAAACACCGTGTGGAAATCACGATTCTTGAGGATGAGAATATCCTGCATCCGTTTTATCTGGTGTCGATTATTGTGGCAAAATAGAAGGAAAAAAGATGTTTCAGAAGGATTTTGTGTGGGGCGTTGCCAGTAGCGCCTATCAAATAGAAGGAAGCGACCCGACAGATGGCCGGGGTGCTATGATTTGGGATGATTTTCTGGAAGAGCACGGTTACGAGGGCCAGACCGGTGCTGTGGCATGTGACCACATGCATCGTTACCAAGATGATTATGAGCTGATGAAGAATCTGGGAATCCGTGCGTACCGGTTCTCTCTTAACTGGTCAAGGATACTGCCGGAAGGCTGCGGTGAAGTGAACCAAAAGGCTATCGCAATGTACCGCGATATGATTCAAACCATGAGAAAGAACGGAATCGAGCCGTACATTACATTGTTTCATTGGGAGTTCCCGAAGGCATTGTATCACCGTGGCGGTTGGTTGAACGAAGACGTGGTGGAATGGTTCGGTCAATATGCGAAGGTGGTGGCGGAGAATTTTTCCGACTTATGCACGAATTTTATTACGTTTAATGAACCACAGTGTGTGGTCCTGTTAGGACACATGACCGGCGAACATGCGCCGGGGATACGCGTATCGACGAAAGATTCTTTTTTGATAGCACATCATTTGCTGAAGGCTCATGGTCAGGCAGTCAAGATGTTGCGCCAATACGCTAAGCAACCGATACGAATCGGATTCGCACCAACCGGTGGCGTCGCATATCCGTATACCGATGATCCCAAAGATATAGAAGCTGCACGCAAGGTATACTTCGGATTTGAAACACCGCTGGAGCGATGGGCATGGAATGTTTCCTGGTTCAGTGATCCGGTATTCCTTGGACATTATCCGAAGGAAGGATTGGAAAAGTATAAAGAGTACCTTCCGAAGATAACTCCGGAAGATATGGAACTGATACACCAACCGCTGGATTTTATGGGACAGAATATCTATAACGGATACTATATTCGCTGTGGTGCCAATGGGAATCCGGAATATGTGGAACGTGCTGCCGGTTCCCCGGTTACGGCGGTTGGCTGGCCTGTAACACCGAAGGCGTTCTATTACGGAATCAAGTTCTTAACCGAGCGCTATCCTCTGCCATTGTTTATCACGGAGAACGGAATGGGCTGCCATGATAACATTGGACCGGATGGTCGTGTGCATGATGGGGACCGCATTACATTTTTGGATGCGTACATCGGCCAGATGCAACGCGCAATCGAGGAAGGCGCCGATGTGCGGGGATATTTCTGTTGGACTTTTTTGGATAATCTGGAATGGGAAAAAGGATTCCGTGAGCGCTTCGGACTTGTGTATGTGGACTATCACAATCAACGAAGAATCGTGAAAGACTCCGCATATTGGTATAAGGAACTAATTGCGACCGGTGGAGCCAATCTCTCCTGTAATTTGGCGAATAAGGAAATTCTGTTTCTGGAGCCGATATGTACGCATAATATCTGGGGCGGCGAACGGCTGCATCAGGATTTTCATTATCGGGAGGAAGGCAGCGATGTCGGGGAATGCTGGGGCATATCCGCACACCCGAACGGCGATGGCACCGGAAAATACGGAGCTTATGAAAATCATAAACTCTCCGCATTATGGAAGGAACATCCGGAATTCTTTGGGAATCTGCCATTGGATCGTTTCCCGTTGTTAGTAAAACTGATTGATGCACAAGATGATTTGAGTATCCAGGTACATCCGAATGACGACTATGCAAAGATTCATGAGCATGGCAGTCTTGGCAAAACGGAATGCTGGTATGTGTTGGATTGCCCGGAGGATGCAAGCTTAGTTATCGGACATCATGCGAAGACCAAGGAAGAGATGGAGCAAATGATTGCCGAAGGCCGCTGGGAGGAATTCATCCGAGAAGTGCCGGTGCATAAGGGAGATTTCATCCAGATTGACCCGGGAACCGTCCACGCGATTAAGGGAGGTCTGTTGATTCTTGAGACCCAGCAGAACAGTGATATTACATACCGGGTTTATGATTATAATCGTCTATCGAATGGCAAACCGAGACAGTTGCATATCCAACAAAGTGAAGATGTAATTACGGTTCCGGCAAAGGATCCGAAGGATTGCATCATTCATACGTCCAATTCGATCCGTAACGAACTCGTGCCATTATACAGCTGCGAGTATTATCAGGTATTTCACTTGAATTTGGAAGGCGATATTTCCTTCCGCCAGAAGTATCCGTTTTTGAATATGACGGTAACAGAGGGCAGCGGCATTATCAACGGGCAACCGATTCGCAAAGGAGATAATATGATTATTCCATACGAATTCGGACAGGTGGAAATAACCGGATCTCTAGAGGCAATATTGTCTACGGTATCGGAAGAAAGGAAACAAACGAATGAACAAATCCTATTCCCACATATACAACGAGTGGTGTAAGTACGCTACGGAAGATATCGAGGTGCAGGAGGAACTGCAGGCGATGTCCGGCGACGCAAGATGGATGGAAGATGCCTTTTATCGGAATCTTGCTTTTGGTACCGGCGGACTTCGTGGCGTTATCGGAGCCGGAAGCAATCGTATGAATATATACACCGTTGCCAAGGCATCCCAAGGGCTGGCCAATTATGTATGTAAGCAGTTTGCTGCAAAAAAGAGGCGAATTGCTATAAGCTATGACTCCCGTGTGAAATCGGATGTATTCGCACGAGTAGCGGCAGAAGTATTTGCTGCAAATGGCATTCAGGTGGAGCTGTATCGACAGCTGATGCCGACACCTTGCTTATCCTATGCTGTGCGCTCGCTTCACTGTGCAGCGGGAATTATGGTAACTGCGTCCCATAATCCGGCCAAATACAACGGATACAAGGTCTATGGCGCGGATGGATGTCAGATTACAACCGAAGCGGCAGCGGAGATTCTACAGGAAATTGAAGCGGTAGATATCTTCCGGGACGTAAAGCGGAGTGATTTCGACAGAGCAATGGATCAGGGGCAGATTGCGTACATTTCTGAGGAAGTCTATGATGCCTTCGTCCGGGAAGTCTTAGGGCAGAGCATGCTTACTTCCGAAGACGTGATAGATAAGAATGTGGCAATTGTATATACGCCACTGAACGGAACCGGATTGAAGCCGGTGACAAGAACCTTGCAGCAGGCCGGTTATACCAACATTACGGTGGTTGCAGAACAGGAAGCGCCGGACGGTAACTTCCCAACCTGTCCATATCCGAATCCGGAGATGAAGGAAGCGATGGCACTTGGCGTGGAATATGCGAAGCGTGTGGAAGCAGATCTGGTTCTGGCAACGGATCCGGATTGCGATCGCGTGGGAATTGCAGTGAAGAGTGGCCAAGGAACATACGAATTGCTTACCGGCAATCAGGTGGGATGCCTTCTTCTGGACTATATCTGTGCAAGACGTCGTGCAAATGGTTCTATGCCAACGCATCCGAAGATGGTTAAAACGATTGTAACAACAGACTTAGGAGAACAAATTGCATCTTCCTATGATGTCGAAACCATCAACGTTCTGACCGGATTTAAGTTCATTGGTGAGCAAATCGGACAAATGGAACAGGCCGGTCATGAGGATGCATACATCTTCGGATTCGAAGAGAGTTACGGATATTTAAGCGGTACTTATGTCCGGGATAAGGATGCGGTAGACGGTGCATTCTTAATCTGTGAGATGTTTGCATATTATAAGAGCAAGGGTATACGTCTGCAGGATAAGCTACAGGAACTCTATCACCGGTTCGGCTATTGCAGTAATACCTTATACTCCTTTGAATTCGAAGGATCAGCCGGCTTAGCACATATGCAGGAAATCATGAAGCAAATGCGGGAAGGGATTACCGAGATTGGTGGTCTTACTGTGCAAAAAACAGAGGATTATCAAAATGGGCTGAACGGCTTGCCGAAATCCGATGTATTGAAATTCTATTTAGAAGAACATTGTTCGGTAGTTGTACGTCCTTCCGGAACGGAACCTAAGATTAAGGTCTATATATCCGTATCGGCTCCGGATGAAGCATCCGCGGTAGATCGGGAACGACTTGTTGCAGAGGACATGAAACGGAGGATGTAGGATGTATCATGTAATCCATACCCGTAAGGAACAGTTGGATCGATTTCATGTAGTGATTCAGGACGTTGAGAAATCGAATCAAGTCGTGCCCTATTCGTATATCTGTATTCCTTCCGGTGTAACGGTGATTCCGATTCTGGAAGATGGATCGATCCTGGTGCAAAAGGAGTATCGTCATCCGGTAGGAAGCTGGGAATATGAATTCCCAAGCGGCGTTATAGACGAGGGAGAAGATGCGTTGACTGCCATGTGCCGCGAGGTACAGGAAGAGACGGGATGTAAGGTGCTGGAGGCAATAGAATTAGGCCGGCTCTATCCTTCGTTTGGTGCAACGAATGAGACGATTTATCTGTTTGCTGCTTATGTACAGGTTCCCGGTGGAATGAATCTCTATGATGATTCGAATACGCATGGGCGGGAATTGCTGGAAGAGATACGTATGGAAACGATGACAACGGCAGAGTTGGAGGCGTTGATCCGTAACGATCAATTTCGTCATGGGGCAGGCCTTGCAGCCTGGTTGAAATGGAAGTTGTATAAGAGCGTCGGAGAATAATTCCGACGCTTTTTTTGCCTTTACTTTTTCCGCAGAAAACCGCACAATAGAGGTGAAGTTTTGAAATGATTGGAGTATAAAGAATGAATCAATTAATGCTATCCCCTGCGGAGACATTTGCTGCAAATATGAATACACAGGCTGCTAAGGCGAAGATGCCGTTGTGGCGGTTAATTCAGCTTGGAATCATGGCGGGAGCTTTTATTGCCCTCGGTGCTGCTGGTAGCAATGTGGTGATGCATAGCATTTCCAACGTAGGACTGGCACGCTTGGCGGGAGGATGTGTATTCCCGGTTGGTTTGATGATGATCGTATTTGTCGGTGGAGAACTCTTCACCGGCGATTGCTTGATGGGCAACGCATGTTTTGCAAAGAAGTGCAGTGTGCTGGATGTTCTTCGTTTACTGGTTGTCGTGTGGTTTGCCAATTTTGTTGGTAGTCTGATGATTGCCTATCTGGTGTATTTCAGCGGCCAGTTGGGTTATACCAACGGATTGCTGGGTGCATTTACCATTAAGGTAGGACTTGGAAAAGCAACATTAGCATCGGGCGCTGCAGTTGCTTCCGGTATTCTATGTAATATCTTTGTTTGCGGTGCGGTACTTCTTGCTAATGCATCCAAGAGTGCGGCAGGCAAAATCTGGGGTATTTTTTTCCCGATTATGATTTTCGTTGTCAGTGGATACGAGCACTGTGTTGCGAATATGTATTATATTCCGGCTGCAATTCTGGCTGCAGGTAATCCGGAATATGTTGGAATTGCAACAGAAACATATGGTCTTTCCGCAGATGCAATTGCACAGGGATTGACCTGGAAGAACTTTTTCCTGCACAGTTCACCATGGGTAACCTTAGGAAACATCATCGGTGGTATGGTGGTTATGGGCCTGGTGTATTTTATTGCTTACAAGAAGAACTTGGTAGAGGAGTAATATGGGGAAGAAATTCTACGCAATCAAAGCCGGCGTAAAGCCCGGTATCTATACTGACTGGGGCGAAGCGTCTGCCCAGGTAAAGGGATTTAAGGGCGCCATCTATAAGGGCTTTGAGACTCGCGCGGAAGCGGAAGCTTTTATGGAAGGAGAAGTCTCCTGGGGCAAGAAGAGCACAGATACAACAGCTTCTTCTTACACAGCTAAGACGCCTGCCAAGCGACCGACTACCGCCCAGCTGAAAAATGAACAATTGCCGGGACTGGTGAACGCGGCGAATTCCATCGGAAGTGATGAAACCGGCAAGGGTGAGATTTTCCGTAGCCTGGTGGTGACGGCGGCCTATGTGAAGGCGGATGTTGTAGAAGAACTACGGGAATTGGGAGTGAAGGATTCCAAGGCCTATCATGGGAATGCAGCGAAGCTTGCTAATATTGGTAGTGCGCTAACAGATATTCTTCCAAGCGATGAGATTGATTGGAAGGAAGCGGAAGAGGGCCTTGTGACCCGTACTGAAGGCGTTGTTGCGGTGACGGTGTTATTGCCGAATCAGAAGCTGGAATCCATGCATTCTGCGGAATATAATCAGGACAATATCCTTTGCGATTGGCATGAGAAGGCCATTACCAAGCTACAGCAGGTATTGGCAGATGATGGAGAGCAAGTCTCTTATATTGTCATCGATGATTTTTTGGCCGGCATGCGAAGTGGTAAGCGTGGAGCGAAGTTTGCCAAATTGATGGAGGGCATCCACGAGGCAACCGGAGACTATGAATGCTATATGGAGATGCGGGCCGATGCGGATTATATGGCGGTTTCGGCAGCATCCATTATCAGTACCTACTTGGAACAGAAGTACCTGGAGCACTTATCCGAAGTGCTTCTGGCAGAGTACGGAATAGATTCTGAGGTTCCGGACGGACCAATCAATCCGTCGGTTCGGGCATTTTTGAAGTTGCTGCGGGACAATGGAGCGGAAGACTTTTTCCAAAAGTACGGCAAAACAAGTTATGTAAAATGACTCACAAACTCCGTCCCCCTGAGTCAAAAAGTGGTAGAATAAGTCCATTAGAGTGTTTGAAGAAGGAAGTGTATTCTAATGTTTGATATTGATGAAGAGATTACAAGACCAACGTACTTAGAGGTTAGCGTGGCTAACTTTCGTTATAATATCGCTCAGATTCGTAAGATGGTGGGAGAAGGCATCGAGATTATGCCGGTCATTAAGGCCAATGCCTATGGCACCTATCTGAACCGTCGCATGGATCTAATGGAGGAATTCAATATCGTAGCGGTGGCCAATGTAGACGAAGCGGTCTATATGCGTAAGCTGGGCTACAAGAAAGAAATCTTTGTTTTGAATCAGCCTTATGTGACGGAGATTGATAAGATTTTAAAATATGATATTGCCGTTGGTATCAGCTCTCATGATTTTGCCGATGCGTTGACCGCCTGCGGTCAGCCGGTTCATGTACATGTGGAAATCGGTACCGGAATGGGACGTACCGGAATTCATCCGAATCGTGTGGCAGAATACTTTGGATACTTGGGAGAGAACATTATTGTGGATGGTATCTACACCCACTTTTCCTCTGCGGACAATGATGATGAGTACTCTATGAAGCAGCTGGCATCCTTCAATCGTGCCTTAGAATCTGCAGAAGCAATCAAGGGCAAGCTGAAGTACGTCCATGCAGCTGCAAGTAATGCGTTGATTAATTACCCACAGGCCAGATTCAACATGGTGCGTCCGGGTCTGATTATGTACGGTTATCCAACCGCAGATGATACCTTGGAAAAAATCGATATTAAGCCGGTGGCTTCTCTTCGTTCCCACATCAGCTTCTTAAAGGATGTGAAGGAAGGCACCAGTGTTGGATATAACCGCAGTTACATCACCACCCGTCCATCCAAGATTGCGACGGTTCCAATCGGATATGCGGACGGTATGCGTCGTACCTTCTCCAACGGATGGCCGGTGGTAATTCGCGGACAGAAGGCACCAATCGTTGGCAAGATCTGTATGGATAGTTTCATGGTGGATGTAACGGATTTGCCGGAGGTAGCTTTGGATGATGAAGTCATTATCTGGGACGACGTGAATATCGGATTACAGGATCTGGCAGACAAGTGCGATACCATCACCTACGAGATTCTTTGTGGTGTGGGCGAGCGTGTCCCTCGCAAGTTTGTAGAATAAAATAACAGGGTGGTCTTTTGACCACCCTGTTTTTTTATAGTTTTGCAACAATGTCTTCGTAGAATTTGCATGCAGCAGCCAGATCCTCTTCGTTGGGACGTCCTTTGGCGGTGCCGCCAACCAGCTTGAACGGACCGAAGGTGTTGTATCCCTTACAACTAAATGCACCTAGGCACTCTGCATTTTTACCGGCAATGGAACCGGCCATGGACTTGGAAAAATCCTTATCCATTGCACTGGTCATGATGTAGAAGATTTTCTTGTCCTTAGGAAGATTGCTCTCGGCAAAACGCTGAATGCTTGGATGAAAATTAGCGGCATAGATGCCGGATGCAAATCCAATCAAATCATAATCGGACAAATCTTTGGCTGTAACTACCGTGGAATCAACCACTTCTACACCGAACTTCTCGGCAATCGCATCAACAACTTTGCGGGTGTTCCCGTGGTGTGTGGATGCACAAATAATAATAGATTTCATAGGAAATCCCCCTCTTTTATTTTCTATTTGTATTGTACCATAGGTTCCCTCCAAAAAACGTTGTTCTTTTCTTCGCTTCGCAATATAATTAACCACCGTAGAGACATATAGATCAGAATGTCTCATGATGGAGATTTTCTTATGAATCGTAAAAAAATATCATCGGTACAATTAATTCCATTTAGCTTCTTAGCAGCGATTCTCATCGGAGCGTTGATACTGATGCTTCCAATCTCTTCTGCAAGCGGCGACTGGACCAGTCCGCTGGTGGCGCTGTTTACCGCAACCACATCCACCTGCGTTACGGGCCTGGTAGTGGTGGACACCTTCAGCTATTTCAGCGTGTTTGGACAGGTGATTATTCTGGGCCTGATCCAGATTGGCGGTCTTGGCATTATTACGGTAATCTCCATGATCATGCTGATTACCCAGAAGAAATTTTCTTTAGGAGACCGCAAGATGTTACAGGATTCCCTGAATCTGAATACGGATGTTGGAATTCTAAAGATACTGATTCGTATAGCGAAAGACGTCTTCAAGGTGGAAGCGGTTGGAGCCCTGCTCTATGCCATTTCTTTTGTTCCGGAGTATGGTGTGGGACGAGGACTCTGGTATTCCGTGTTCCATTCTGTTTCTGCCTTCTGTAATGCGGGAATCGATATTATCGGAACCAGAAGTCTGATGGATTATAAGTCCAATCCGCTGGTGATGTGCACCACCATGATACTGATTATTTTAGGAGGTCTTGGTTATGTGGTTTGGTTTGATATGTCCGAGAACATCAAGTCGGGCATTCGACACCGTTTTACGCCGGTGCAGATTGTAAAACGATTCAATGAACATACCAAGTTGGTCCTGTCCGTAACAGGAGCTTTGATTGTGACAGGCGCGGTGTTCTTTTTCTTTGCGGAGTATGGAAATGCCGGCACGATAGGGGATATGAATCTGTTTGATAAAATCATCAACAGCTTTTTTGAGTCGGTAACCCTTCGAACGGCGGGATTTTGTTCCTTCCCGCAGCAGAACATGACGGATTTTTCCTGTGTCATGTCTTACTTTTTAATGTTCATCGGTGGATCCCCAATCGGAACTGCCGGTGGTGTAAAAACGGTTACCATTTTCCTGGCCCTGATGAACGTAATCTCCTATATTCGGGAGGATGACCAGACGGTGCTGTTCCATCACAGAGCCACGGAGGAGAGCATGCGGAAGGCTACGGTAATCGTGTCGGTGGCAGCCTTCACCATTATTGTATTGACCTTGCTTTTGATTGTAACGAACCCAATCAACCTGCAGGACGGACTCTACGAAGTCATCAGTGCATCTGCTACGGTGGGATTGTCCAGAGGCCTGACTTCCAGCCTGAATACCGTTGGAAGAATCATCATCATCGTCGCTATGTATTTGGGACGTATCGGTCCGATTTCCCTGGCGATTTTCTTTGCCGGTCGTAAGAACCACAAGGCAAAATGCAGATATACGGAAGGCAACTTCTTCGTTGGATAGGAGGATACATATGAAAAAAACAATTGCAGTCTTAGGACTTGGAAAATACGGCATCAGCCTGGCAAAAAGCATGTATGAAATGGGCGCCGACGTGCTGGTAGTGGATAATAATCCGGATAAGCTCAAAGAGATGGAGGGCTTCTGCACCGCAGCAGTGTGTGCAGACTTAACCAACGAGGACGAAGTGGAGCTTCTTGGACTTAAAAATATGGACATTGTAGCGGTAGCTATGGGTGGCAATCTCTCTGCCAGCATCATGTCCGTAGCAGTGGCCAAGGAGTTGAAGGTGCCTCTTATTGTAGCCAAGAGTTCCTCCGACCGCATGTCCAATATCCTGAAAAAAATCGGAGCAAACAAAGTCATTGTTCCGGAGGAGTACGGCGGAGAACAGTCTGCCAGAATCTTAGCTTCCAATACCTTCTTAGACTACTTCCAGGTAGATAAGAATCTGTGTATGGTGGAGATGCGCCCGCTGCCGAAGTGGGTAGGCAAGAACATGATTGAGTTGAATGTACGTAAGAATTACCGTGCCAACGTCATCGCCGTGAAGAACTGCGAGAGCGGGCATTGGGAAATCATCGATCCGGCAGAACCACTATCGGAAGAAGATGAGCTTCTGATTGTCTTGGAACATAAGGATTTAAATCGCATTAACAAATAATTTTTTTGAACCCCCGGGACGGGGGTTCTTTTTTGGTATAATGGGGACAGAAACCTTGGGGAGAAGATAGGAGAAGGTATGGAAAAAAGAAAGATACTCACAAACAAATGGTACCTGTACTTAACGGAGTTTTTTGCCGGTATGTCGGTCATGGCGGTGGAATTAGGAGCAAGTCGTCTGTTGGCGCCGTATTTTAGCTCGTCCCAGATTGTGTGGACCATTATTATCGGAACCATTATGATTGCCATGGCCCTTGGTAACCTGTACGGCGGTCGGAAGGCAGACTTGGACCCGAATCCGGATAAGCTCTATGGACGCATCATTATTGCGGCAATTTGGATTGCAGCCATTCCGGTGCTTGGTAAATATATCATCATCGGACTATCAGCTGTATTGATTTTTGCGGTGAACAGCAACTTCTTAGTGATTGCAGCCTTTATTGCCTGTTTGGTGATTTTTGTATTCCCGTTGTTCTTGCTTGGAACGGTCACACCATCCTTGGTGAAGTATTCCGTGGATTCTTTGGATGACAGCGGAAGCGTGGTTGGTAAGCTAAATGCTTCCAATACCATCGGAAGTATTATCGGAACCTTTGTACCGACCTTCGTTAGTATTCCTGCGGTGGGAACCGCCATTACCTTTTTGATTTTTGCGGGGATTCTGTTAGCCCTGAGCATCGTGTATTTCGTTAGTTCCAAAGTAAATTTTTCCAAGGCCAAGAAGGTACCTGTTAGCATTGTGCTCTTTCTTGTCTGCTGCATTCTTGGCCATGACGGAAGCTTTGCTTTTTGGCAGACAGATTTGACCTACGAAGGGGAGTCCATCTACAACTACTTGCAGGTGTATGAGACTCCAAGCCAGGTGGTATTATCCACCAACGTCCTATTCGGCACCCAGTCGGTATACCGGAAGGAAAAAGGCCCTACCGGCATGTACTATGACTATGCCATGGCGGCCCTTCCAATGGCAGATACAACTGTTGGAAATCCAACCAAGATTCTGGTGCTTGGCAACGGCAGCGGAACCTTCGCCACCCAGTGCCGCAGGTACTATGATGATGTGGATATTACCGGCGTCGAGATTGATGAAAAAATCACGGAACTGGCATCGGAGTACTTTGAATTCCCGGAGGAGGTTCCGGTAATTACCTATGACGGAAGAGCCTATTTGAATGCCATAGAGGATACCTATGATGTGATTATGGTGGATGCCTACCAAGACATTACCATTCCCTTCCAGATGTCCAGCCGGGAATTCTTCCAACTGGTAGAGGACCATTTGAATCCCGGTGGTGTGATGGTGGTGAATCTGAACATGCGAAGTGATAAAGAGGGGAATATCAATGCGTACTTAGCCGATACCATCGGTTCTGTTTTTCCATATATTGAGACGGCAGATGTGATTGGTAGCACGAACCGGATTCTTTTCGCTTCCAACCATGAGGATATGGGCGTACGCTTAGATGAGGCCTTAACCCGGGAGACGGATGCAGATCTTCGGGTGATGTTTGGAAAAGTGGCAGAGGGTCTAACGGTATATGAAGCCGGAGACTTGCTGTTAACCGATGATAAAGCACCGGTAGAATTACTTGGTATGCAAGTGATAGATGACTTAATTGCCGATGAAGTGTATTATTACAAGAGCGTCTATGAGCAGCAGGGATTAGACGGGCTTTTACAGCAATTGAATTTTTAGGAGTATAGATTATGACAATCAAGGATTTGGAAATTGGGCAGACCGCCAGAATCGATGAAGTTGGTGGAGAAGGTGCCCTTCGTCAGCATTTTTTGGATATGGGAGTGATTCCCGGTGCAGAAGTAACACTGGTTCGCTTAGCGCCGATGGGAGATCCGATGGAGCTTCGTATCCATGGGTATGAGCTGACACTGCGTCTTGCGGATGCGGACCAAATCCAGGCGACATTGTTGGAAAAACAACAGGAACAGAATTCGGACAAGAAAACCAAGCACGACATTGCCCATCCGGGTCTTGGTGAGGAAGGCAAGTTTCACCCTAAGGGAAGTGGGAATCCCCTGCCGAAGGGTGAACTTCTGACCTTTGCACTGGTAGGCAACCAGAACAGTGGTAAGACGACGCTTTTTAACCAGTTGACTGGTTCCAATCAGCATGTAGGTAATTTCCCGGGAGTTACGGTGGATCGCAAGGATGGTGCCATCCGCGGCAAGGAAAATACTTCCATTACGGATTTGCCGGGTATCTATTCCATGTCCCCATACTCCAGCGAGGAGTTGGTGAGTCGTGATTTTGTATTGAATGAGAAGCCGAAGGCAATCATTAATATCGTAGATGCCACCAACATGGAGCGGAATCTCTATCTAACCATGCAGCTTCTGGAGATGAATGTTCCCATGGTTGTGGCACTGAATATGATGGATGAGCTGCGTGGCAACGGCGGTTCCGTGGACATTAACCGCATGGAGATGATGCTTGGGGTTCCGGTGGTTCCAATCTCTGCGGCTAAGAACGAAGGTATCGACGAGTTGGTGGCCCATGCCCTGCACATCGCCCGTTACCAGGAACGCCCACAGGTAGATGATTTCTGCGACGAGAACGACCATGGCGGTGCGGTACATCGTTGTATTCATGCGGTAATTCACCTGATTGAGGACCATGCCAAGCGAGCATCCCTTCCGGTACGCTTTGCAGCAGCAAAAGCAATCGAGAAGGATGAGCAGATGATTGCCCGGTTACAGCTGGATGATAATGAAATTGAGACCTTGGAGCACATCACCAAGCAGATGGAAAAAGAGCGTGGATTGGACCGTAGTGCAGCTATGGCAGACATGCGTTTTTCCTTCATTGGCAAGGTTTGTGATGAATGTGTGATCAAGCCAAGAGAGAGTAAGGAACACTTACGCAGTCAGCGTATCGATCGTTGGCTGACCGGTAAGTATACGGCCATTCCGATTTTTATCGGAGTCATGGCGCTGGTATTCTTCCTGACTTTCAACGTGATTGGTGCATGGTTACAGGGATTGTTGGAGACCGGAATCGGCGCTTTATCCGATGTGGTAGATGCAGCCCTTACGGCAGCGGATGTGAACGAGACGGTGCATGAGCTGGTGATTGGCGGTATTTTTGAAGGCGTCGGTAGTGTGTTAAGCTTCCTTCCGATTATCGTTACCATGTTTTTCTTCCTGTCGATTCTGGAAGACAGTGGATATATTGCCCGCGTGGCGTTTTTTATGGATAAGATGTTGCGCCGCATTGGTTTGTCCGGACGAAGCATTGTGCCGCTTCTCATTGGATTCGGATGTACGGTTCCGGCGGTAATGTCTACCCGTACGCTACCAAGTGATCGTGATCGTAAGATGACGATTCTACTGACTCCGTTTATGAGTTGTACAGCGAAGCTTCCAATCTATACCTTCTTCGTAGCGGCATTTTTCCCGGGGCGTGGATGGATGGTGATTACCCTGTTATACTTTACCGGAATTGTGCTGGGTATTTTTGCGGCGCTGTTTTTCAAGAAGGTGCGATTTAAGGGTGAGGCGGTTCCGTTCGTTATGGAGCTTCCCAATTATCGCCTGCCAAGTGCACGTAACGTGGTACAGCTTCTGTGGGAGAAGGCCAAGGACTTTTTGACCAGAGCCTTTACGGTCATCTTCCTTGCAACGGTGATTGTATGGGTATTGCAGAGCTTTGATACCCATTTGAACCTGGTGAGTGACCAGAAGGACAGCATTCTGGCGATGATTTCCGGATGGCTGGTTCCGATTTTTGCACCGATTGGATTGGGAGATTGGCGGATTTGTACGTCCTTAATCTCCGGATTTATGGCCAAGGAGAGCGTGGTTTCTGTTTTAGAGGTGCTCTTCGGTGGTGGTGTGTCCACGGCGATGTCCACCTTAACCGCAAGCTGCTTGCTGGTATTCTCCTTGCTCTACACCCCGTGTGTGGCAGCAATCGCTTCCATCAAGCGTGAGATGGGCGCTAAGTGGGCTGTCTGCGTTGTGCTGTGGCAGTGCGCCGTAGCATGGTTGGCAGCAGGCGTCGTATACCTGGTGGGAACACTGTTCTTTGCCTAGAAAAATAAGGAAAGATTTTTAATGAGTATTTTAAATGTTGAACACTTATCTCACGGTTTTGGTGACCGTGCGATTTTTGAAGACGTATCCTTCCGTCTATTGAAGGGAGAGCATATTGGACTGGTTGGCGCCAATGGCGAGGGCAAGTCCACCTTTATGAATATTATTACCGGCAAGCTTCAGCCGGACGAGGGCAAGGTGGAGTGGTCCAAGAAGGTGCGCGTAGGCTATCTGGATCAGCATACCGTCTTGGAAAAATGCATGACCATCGGAGATGTGTTGCGCTCAGCTTTTAACTTCTTATATGAGATGGAGCAGGAGATGAATGACATCTACGCTTCCCTTGCCGAGGTCGCTGATGACGACGAAATGAATCGGAAGATGGAAGAGGCCGGTACGATTTCGGACCTTTTAACCATGCATGATTTCTATATGATTGATGCCAAGGTGGAGGAGGTTGCCAGAGCTCTTGGTGTGTTGGAACTTGGCCTGGATCGGGATGTAACGGAACTTTCCGGTGGGCAGCGTACCAAGGTGTTGATGGCGAAGCTGCTTCTAGAGAAGCCGGATATTCTACTTTTGGACGAGCCAACCAACTATCTGGATGTGGAGCACATTGAGTGGTTGAAGCGCTATCTGAATGACTATGAGAATGCTTTTATCTTGATTTCCCATGACGTGCCATTCCTCAATTCCGTCATCAATTTGATTTATCATATGGACAACAAGAAGCTGGAGCGCTATGTGGGCGACTACGATAAATTCCAGGAGGTCTATGCCATGCGTCAGGCCCAGCTGGAAGCTGCCTATAACAAGCAGCAGAAGGAGATTGCGGAGCTCAAAGACTTCGTGGCCAGAAACAAGGCCAACGTTGCTACCAGAAATATGGCCATGTCCCGCCAAAAAAAATTAGATAAGATGGATAAGATTGAGCTGGCAGCAGAGAAGCCGAAGCCGGAGTTTTATTTCAAGGAAGCCAGAACTCCAAGCAGAGTTATCTTTTCCACCAAGGAATTGGTCATTGGATATGACAAGAATGATCCCCTGTCTATCCCGCTGAACTTAGAGATGCAGCGGAAGCAAAAGATTGTCCTTACCGGTGCAAATGGAATCGGTAAGACCACCCTGCTAAAAAGTATTCTTGGCTTGATTCCACCGGTAAGCGGTACGGTGTATCAGGGAGAGTTCCTAGAAATCGGATACTTTGAGCAGGAGATGGACCAGCATATTTCCACCACCTGCATTGAGGAAATCTGGAATGAGTTCCCTTCCATGAATCAGGGCGAAGTGCGTTCTGCCCTGGCCAAGTGCGGACTGACCACCAAGCATATTGAGAGCTTGTGTCGTGTCTTGTCCGGTGGAGAGCAGGCCAAGGTGCGACTGTGTAAGTTGTTGAATCGGGAGACCAACCTACTTCTTTTGGACGAGCCCACCAACCACTTGGATGTAGATGCCAAAGAGGAGCTGAAGCGTGCCCTGAAGGCCTATAACGGAAGCATCCTGATGGTTTGCCATGAGCCGGAGTTCTACGAGGGCCTGGCAACGGATATTTGGGATTGTTCCATGTGGACCACCAGAGTATAAAGGAAAGACGAATCTGTTAGGAAATGGATTCGTCTTTTTTTGCTGTTTAATTAGATTAATATCTAAACGGTATTGACATTTTAAATCAATTGCTATATAACTATATCCAGTTAGATATAAATCTAAATAGTTACACGGAGGGAGAATAGAGAAGAATCAAACTCGATTCCACATGGATTTTGTCAATGTGGGAGAGGTCATTTAAGAGGAATGAAATTATGGAAAATAAGTTAAAAGAAATAAAAGCGTATATGGCACAGGAAAAACAGCAAACACAAGGGATGATTGATATGTTGGTTGCCGATGAGAGAGCGGATGAAGCGAGACCGTATCGCGCGGCGCTGAATATTTATGATGTTTTTGCATCCTTCCTTGATGTATCATGGAAGCAATCCAAAGGGGAGGCAGCTGCTTTCAAAGACGGATTTCATAAGCTTGCCGAGAACGTACCATCCCAGTGGAGAGCATCTCTGGTAAAAGCAAAAGAGCATAACGATGCAGAGAAAGTCCTCATTGAAGAGGCGAAGTTACAAGTGGCAGATTGCATCATAGAGAAGTTTGACACATTGTTTTAGGATAGGAGACAGATATGACAGAGAAGGAAACAATTGCTTTTTTTAAGTGCCTCGCTGATAAGTCGCGGTTATCTATCCTAAAATCATTAATGATGGAAGATATGTATGTGGAACGTCTTGCAGAGAGGCTGGAACTGACCTCGGCAACGGTTTCATTTCATTTGAAGAAGCTGGAAGATGCCGGAGCGGTGACATCCTATAAGGATCAGTACTACACCATGTACTCCATTAATAAGGAGCTTTTCTCCATCAACATCATTGATATTCTGAAGGAAAAAACTTCGGAGAGTGAGCTGCAGAAGGAACGTGACGATGCCTATCGTAAGAAGGTGCTGGATGCGTTTTTTGAATACGGCAAGTTGAAGAACATCCCAAGCCAGCGAAAGAAGGAGCGGATTGTTCTGGAGGAAATTGCGAAGGCATTCAAGAAAAACAAAGCATATACAGAAAAAGAAGTGAATTTGATTATTGCGGACTTTCACGATGATTTCTGCACCCTTCGAAGAGATATGATTTCGGAGGGACTGTTGGAAAGAAAAGACAGCGTGTATCGTCTGCGGTAGGGCCCAGGCCCGGGAGGAAAAATGAAAAAAGTTTTATTTATTTGTCACGGCAGGGTACTAATCGATAGCCTCAATGTCTCAGATATCAAGGTTTTTGGTTTAAGCGCAATCTGATTTACAACATTTGAAATAGCCACGATATTAAGAAAACTGAATATAAAGGCTGTTTATGCTTAAGCAGCCTTAACTACCAATAGATAAACCCGCTGCGGGAATGTCAAGAAGATACGTGTTACGGTGTATGACTTGACATTCTCGAGCGGGTTTGCTATTTGCGACATTTTTTATAAAATGTCGGTTTAAATGTCGGGTAAAAGTATGATTGATTGATTGATTTTCGGCGGTTTAACGCTTATAATCATAAATGGCGTTGTTGTGCGTTCTGATAGGAGAAAATACATGGATTATATGACAGTAAAAGAAGCTGCAAAGAAATGGAATCTTTCTGAAAGAAGATTGCAGACAATTTGCAATGAGAACATGATTGAAGGCGTAGTTAAATTTGGACACGCATGGGCCATTCCCACAAATGCGGTGAAACCGGAAGATAAACGAATTAAATCGGGAAAATATATTAAGTCCAAATAATAGGACAGCTAATTTGAGATAATTGGTAAGAATAATTTTGGGACTTTATGAGTTTCTTGTGACGATCCTGGAAATAATAAGGTCAAGACATAACACCGAGAAATGGGGAATAAGTACATGACAGACATTATTAAATCGAATGATGCATATAAAAAATGGATTACACAGATTAAGGAGCAGTATCGTAAAAGCCAAATCAAAGCAGCTTCTTCTGTTAACCGTGAGATGTTGATGTTTTACTGGGAATTAGGTCGCAACCTCGAAATTGTCAAAGCGCAATATGACTGGGGAAGCAATTTTTATAAAGTTATTAGCGATGATATCAAGAGGGAATTGCAAGATGTAAAATCTTTTTCTCCAAGGAATCTACTTTATATGCATCAGTTTTACAGGCTTTACTCTCTTGAAACAATTACGCCACAAGATGGGGCGCAATTAGGGAGTGTTGAAATCACGCCACAAGTTGTGGCGCAAATGAATATTTTTATGATTCCGTGGGGGCATCATCGATTTATTATCGACAAGTGCAAGAACGATAGAGATAAGGCAGTTTTTTATGTTGAAAAGACATTAGAAAACAATTGGTCTCGAGCGGTACTTCTTAATTTCCTTGATACAAATCTTTATGAGAGACAGGGAAAGGCAGTATCCAATTTCGAAAAGACTCTGCCGACCCCGCAAAGTGACCTTGCGCAGGAAATGACAAAAGATCCATATAATTTTGATTTTCTTACTATGACCGAAGGCTATTATGAGAAGGAGTTGAAAGATGCTCTTATGAATAATATCTCGGACTTCCTGTTGGAACTTGGCAAGGGATTTGCTTTTGTTGGTCGGGAGTATCGTCTTGAAGTGGGCGATACGGAGCAATTCATTGATATGCTGTTTTATAATATTAATCTTCATTGCTATGTTGTGATTGAGGTTAAGATCAGAGACTTTGAGCCGGGAGACATGGGACAGATTGGAACGTATGTAGCTGCTGTGGATGGTATTCTTCGAAAGGAGGGAGATGCACCTACGGTTGGTTTGCTTGTGTGCAAAAATAAGGACAATGTATTAGCACAGTATGCAGTGAATAGTTCCAACGCACCGGTCGGGATATCGGAATATGAACTTTCAGAATTGATGCCAGAGAATTTCAAAGGAACCTTGCCAAGTATTGAGGAAATTGAGCGCGGGTTAAATTAGATGCCAAGAAAGATGATAGTAAGGATAATTATTGGAGAGGCGGATAGATGAATCTCTTTGAAGAAATCGGCGAAGATTTATTTCGGCCGCTTACGGGAATCAATAAAAGAAAATATGTAGATCTTCTCGCTCTTGCGTGGGATAAATGTAAACGTATGCCCATGTATGCCGTTGAAAAGAGCACTATTTTCGATATGGCGGAAGAATATTTCCTGGGGCTTGATGAACAGATAGAGTTGGATGACGACGAGAAAGAGGGACTTGATAACGGTTCTTCTGATGCACGTATTATTGCGATCGGATTTGTTCGGAGACTACGGGATACAGGATGGCTTATTGAAAAAGAAGGAGAATACGAAGAAGAGTCTAAGATAGCAATCAATTACAAGGTTGTTCCCATAATAAAATCGTTTCAGAAAATTGTAAGCCCTTCAATCATCACGTATAAAGGAAAACTGTTTAAAATATATTCGATGTTTGAACATATATCCGAACATGTAAGTCCTTATGAAGGTGTTCTGAAGGAGGCATCGGAGGACTTTGATAATCTTAACCAGGCACTTCGTATTCTGGCAGCGTCGATAGAGGATCATATCAATACATTGACTTCCGGCAAGAAACCGGAGGAGGTGCTGGAATTCTTCGAAAAGTACGAGGAGAAGATTGTTGTGGGATCTTACCACCGTTTTAAAACGAATGATAATTTGTTCTACTATAGGACGAGCCTATATGAAAGCCTCGATAAATGTGAAGATACTCTGATGGATGCATTGGTAGATGATTATATTGATACGGAGCGTGTCGACAAGGAAGAGGCTACTATTCGGGTAAAGGAACTGATTCAGAAGATCCGTATGGACATAGAAGAGATGGAAGCAATCATGCGAACCATTGATGACAGACATATTCTCTATAGAACCAGGGCTGTACAAAAGGCACAGTTTATGCTCCTCTCTGATGGAAGTGTAAAGAGTAAGATCAATAACCTGCTAAGGTTCTATGCAAGTGAGATAGAGTCAAAAGATGACATCTATGAAGAGGACTCGACTTGCATTTATGATGTGTTCCAAATCTTTGGACAGAACTACTTTGACAGTGCATCACTTGCTACGCCGGTAAAGAAAAGAAAGGCTACACCGATCGACCTAATGTTGATGGGAGAAGAGCTTGATCTTGATCTGGTCAATGAGAAAAACAGGGAAATGATGGAGTATATTCGTAATGCTCTGACATCGGAGAATGTTAATGCATACGCGAAGAGCATATTGGAAGGAAAGACAGCTGTTTCTGCGGGGCATGTATTTGAAGAAAACCCGGATGATCTTGTAAAGATTATCGGATTGTTTACGTATCAAAACTCTCCGGAAAGAGAGTTTGACATTAAGAGCAAGGATACTTTTGTGGAATGTAATGGTATTCGGTTTAAAGAATTTATTGTGGAAGGACGGAAGGCATAGGTATGGCTGTAGATATCAAAGAAGAAATAGCAAATTACTTGCTGAATAATTGTTTTCTCATAGGAAATGTTGATTCTACAAGAGAGAAATACTACTACGTAATCAACCATGAAGAAGCCTTCCGGAGCATCTTTCAGCCGATAGGATACACATTGGTTATCCATAGAAATCTGCGAGTGGTTCAGCTTGTGAATAATCATGGAACAGGAAGATTGTCGTTAAAAAAGTATGAAAGCATCATGCTTTTGATTTTCAGACTTCTCTATGTTGAGAAGAGAGAAAGCCTGTCTACTAACATTGATGAGGTGGTTGCTACTGTCGAAGAAGTAAAGAATGAGTATGAAAAATTGAATCTTCCTAAGAAGTTTGACCGTGCCCTTTTGGAAGATTCGATGAGAAATATTAAGAGATACAACTTGGTACAACCGTTGGGTAAGCTTCTGGATATGAATGCGAGAATACAGATTTATCCGTCGGTTATGCTTGCGATGCCTGATGCCAATATCAGTAAAGCATATGAGCAGACCAGTGCATATTTGCAGCAGTACGTAAATTCAGACGAGGAGGAAGAAACAGATGATTAAAATGACAAGACTTCGTTTGATTAACTGGCACAATTTCCAGGACGATACGATTGATTTTAAGAATATAACTTATCTTCTCGGAGTCAATGCCGTAGGTAAGACAACAATCATGGATGCTATCCGTTATTGCCTTACTACTAATAAAGATTTTAATACTGCAGGCAATAAGAAGAGTGGAAGAACACTTCTGGGCTCTGTTCATCAGAAACAGAGAGCAGAGGACAGTTATCTGCGCCCCGGGCATACAGTTTCATATATTGGTGTTGAATTTAGGGATGAAGCAATAAACAAGACCTTTGTGATCATTGTACGTGTAGAGTCGGAAACTCCCAAGCAGGACCTCAAAGGCGTAACCCAGGACTGGTATATAACGAAGCCGGGATATAGCCTTGAGGACATTCCGTTCTTTACGACTATGAAAGAAGGCAAGAGACCTACATCCAGGGATGCTTTTAAGCTTGATAACAAGGGCATGGACAGAGCATCTAATCAGACAGATGCCAGAAAACGTATCTGCAGGATTCTAGGAATAGGAGATTCCGAATCACCCATAGGAAAGAAATTCAATGAAGTGTTTCATATGGGAACGAGCCTTGAAGATATCAAAGATATCCGTGAATTTATTTATACCTATATACTTCCTGAACCAGAGGTTAATATTGAATTTCTGCAAAAGGATATGCAGGAGTTAGAGCGCCTTCAGGAGATATTACAGGAAGCTCAGGAACGCGAGAAACTTCTTGAACAGATTAACGAAAGGATTATAGATGCCAAAGAGAGATTTGCCAAAGTAAAGGTTAATGAGTTATTGGTCGCATATGCTGAGTACCAGGGCAATGAGGAGGAACAGCAAGATAATCGACAGCTTATTGAACAGTACAAGTCGAGCATTGAGGTACTTGAGCGAAAAATAGCAGAGTTATCTCAAAAGGAAAAAGAAGCGGCAGATCTTTTGTATCTGGCAAAGAAGGCTGCCGAAGATGATGAAGACAATAAGGAGTTAACTGCTTTACAAAAAGAAAACGAAAGCAGGAAATCATCTTACGAAACGTACTGCAAACAAGCAGCTATCTATGAGACGTTACTGTCTGAGTTGAAATCACTCGGGAAAAAACTGTCCAGATTCGGCATTGCATGTGAATGGGATGAAAAGATTCTTGAAGATGTGAAGGCTACAGAAGAAGAGCATTTATCAGAGATAAGGGTAGCAAGAAGTGCCTTGAATGCTATTCGCGAGACTATTAAAGACAAGGATGCTGATTTCAGAACCTATATCAGGAAATTGGAAACAACCATTGCAGAACTTGAAAGCCTGATTGCAGAACTGTCGTCCGGAAAGATGCCTTATCCGAAGGAAGCGCTTTTGGTCAGAAATCAGATTAATGAAGCGCTTCTGGCAGAGAACAAGGCCGAAGATGCGAGACTTCTGTGTGAATGGCTTTATATGAATGATGACAGCTGGCAAGATGCGGTTGAGAGCTATTTGAATACTCAAAGATTTAACATTATTGTTGCTCCTGAGAATTACCTTTTAGCGAAGAAGGTTTTTATTTCTTTAGGAGATACTGTTAAGGGGATAGGTCTTGTCGATACTCGAAAGCTAAGTGACAACCACCATAAAGAAGAAGGGTTCAGATATCTTAGCGATACGGTCGAATCAGAGAACGTTCACGCTAAGCGCTACGTCGACTTTATCATGCACGGAGTTGTATGCTGTGAAAGTGCGGATGACCTTGAAAATCATAAGAAGAGTGTAACAAGGGATCGTCTGAGATTTCAGAATTTCACCTTACAGAGGATGTCTAAGCAAGAGCACTATATTGGTGTTGATGCTATCCAAAAGAGATTGGATAAAACTAAAACAGAGCTGGCCTCCAGACAGCAGGAACTGTACGATATTAAAGCACAAAAGAAGGCATTTGACGATGTCACGTCTTCGTATGACAAATTCACTTCCGGGAATAAATTCGAACAGATGGAGGAATACTCCGAGTCAAGAGAGAAGGCAATTGGAATTCAGTTTGATATCAAAAAAACGGAAGAGCGCATAGAAGAATTAACAAAGAATCCTATTCTTCGTGCGATGTTTGATCATGTCAGCGAATGCGAAGAAAATCAGAGGAAGATTAATGATGAAGTGACTTCTGAAAAGGCTAAGAAGCAAAATCTTGAGGTTGATATCAAAAAACTCTGTAAACGCAATGAGGAACTTGCTAGATTGTTCGATGGAGTTAGAGCGGAATATGAGAGACAGCTCGATGGCGCGGAAGAGTATTCCGGCGAAGTGATGAAGAAATATGCGGATGAGCGTAAGACGAGGAAAGCAACCGATATTTCGCGTATCTTCAGAAGTACCGCAAGTCAGCAGGGTATCGCTTTGAACAATTACCTGAATCAGTATCTTATTCCCTTGCAGAATAAATATACGGCTACTTACACATGTGATTTCCCTGAAGGGATTGGTGGTGCTGCGAGATACCAGCAGGAGTATCTTGCGCTTAAAAATATTGAGCTGGAACGTCATAAAGCGGAACTGGTGCAGGCACAGATCCGTTGTAAGGACAGATTCCGTAAAGAAGTTCTGTTCCGTATGAAAGATGATATTTTGCGTGCGCGACAGCAATTTAAGCAGATCAATCGAGTTATGGAGAACCTCAGATATGGTGAGGAGAGCTATCGATTCGGGATTGATCGAAGCAAAGATAAAGAATTGGGAATGTTCTATGACATCATAATGGACAAGGAAAATCAGCAGATTGACCAGGATAATGAAATCATGATGTATCTTGCTGAAGCCAATAAATCTGAAGTTTTTGAAAGTCAGATTGAAGATTTCATGAGTCGTATCATGATTGATGTGGAAGAACATGCAAAAGAGAACCTTTCCGGAAATAAAACCGGTGCCAAAAGTATGGGAATGTATGTTGATTACAGAACATATCTTGATTATGACATCATTGTGAAAAATAATGTTACCGGAATAGAGGTTCCGCTGTCCAAGGTAAGTGGAGAAGGAAGTGGAGGAGAGAACCAGGCACCTTTCTATGTCGCTATCTGTGCGTCACTTCTTCAGATTTACGAACAAAACCCTGACGGATGTATCAAGCTTGTTTTGCTTGATGAGGCGTTCAATAATATGACCAGTGACCGTATTGAGCCGATGATGAACATGTTCAAAACATTGAATCTTCAGCTCGTTCTCATTGCGACTGCGGAAAAGGCTACTGCGATTCTGCCTTATTGCGATATAACATACTCGATTGTTAAGTCTGGAAATAGAAATGCGATTGGTGTCTTTGAAAGGACTGGTGCAAATGGAGTACAGTAAAGACATTATAAGCCGGTTGCTGGATATCTATGAACGAAGAAACGGATATGCCAAAAGACCAGAGGAATTGCGGTCTATACAGTTTGAGGTTTCAAAGGAATATCCGATTTACAAGGATCGGTATGATAACGAGAAGTATAGAGATATCAACACTGCGATAGAAAAAAATGTTACAGCCGGTTTGATTATTGCTGAAAAGGATCAGACTGGCCGGTATTCAAAGATCAAGCTAAATATTGCAAGGGTTGATGACTGCTATACGCTGCTAAAAAGAACAAGTATACCGGATAAATGCGAAAAAGTTTTGAGCATTTTAGAGAAAGCTGATTGTGCTGGGGACTTTCTAATTGGACGTATTGTAAGCGATTTTTGTGAGCAGATTAAGGCTTATAAGAAACTTCCTTATGATCTGGGATACGACGCAAGACGGGTAGGAGAAGTGCTACAGGTCCTTGCGACTGTGACCAAACTTACATCGGAGACGTACATACGTAACTTCTCAACAGCACTATTCAAGGATTCAAAGAGATTTCAAAGAGAGTATAGATCGACGATAGAAAGCATTTTGTTTGATTATACGGATGACGTTGTAGAAAAGGATGATATCCTTGGATATTACAATCTCTACGAGAATCCAACGTATGTGCTTATCAAAGGAAACGCGAGGATTTGTTTTGATGAATCGGCTATCGAATTATCAGAGATGCCTGGCGGTATTGCTCTATCCAATGAATCTCTTGCGGGAATTCATAAGATTTCAGTAAAAACGGATAAGGTAATAACTGTTGAGAATCTCACCACCTATCACGATTGTGATGAACCGGATGCAGTATATATCTATTTGGGAGGTTATCATAATACTTCAAAGCAGAAACTTCTTGAATTGATATATGAAAAAAATGGAGATAAGGAATATTATCACGAAGGAGATCTTGATGTATATGGGTTCCTGATTTTAGAAAATCTGATTTCAAAGACTCAGATTCCTTTTAAACCTTTGCTAATGGATGTCGAGACAATAGAGCGGTTTTATCGTGCAGGATTATATAAGACCTTAACAGCCCGGGACAGAAAGATGATTGAGTCAAAAAAGGATGGACAGCTTTCGACATATAAGGATGTTTTAGAGTACATGCTGGAATATAATTGCAAGGTTGAACAAGAATCAATCAAGGCTGTGGGACTGGTTGAGAATAATAAGATGTAGATGACGTCATTTTGACGTCAAGTGTTTAGAAGAGTGACGTCGTTTTGGCGTCACTTTTCGCTTGCTAAAAATATCTGGATGAATCTACAGTGGTGTAGATTTTGCCAAGGAAAATGAACGGTAACAATAGAGGAGCGGCCACGATTATGGTAAGATAGGCATATCATATCGTAGCTTTTTCATAGGATTATGAAAGCGGAAAAATGAATATGCTGTTAGATGGCGTATAATACTGAAAAATCAAGGAATAACAGAGGTTTTTGATAATGATAAAAGTACTTTTCATTTGTCATGGTTCCATCTGTCGCTCACCAATGGCGCGGTTTGTGCTGCGTGATATGGTGGATTGGATGGGAATCGGTGATGATTTTGTGATAGAGAGTGCGGCGACCAGCCGGGAAGAACTGGGGAATCCGGTGTATCCGCCGGCGAGAGCTAAGCTGGCAGAGCATGGTATTGATTGCCGGGGCTATGCAGCGCGCCAGATGAAGGCAAGCGACTATGATGATTTTGACTATATCATCGGAATGGACCGGGAGAATATGTATTACATGAAGCGCCTGTGGCCGGAAGATCCGGATGGCAAGTTGTCGCTTCTTATGGATTATACTGACCATCCACGGGAAGTGTCTGATCCATGGTATACAAGGGATTTTGAGGCAACCTGGCAAGACGTGAATGAAGGGTGTCGGGGATTCTTGGCGGAGATTGGAATTGAATAGTATTACAGGAGGCGGCTTTTAAGCCGCCTTTTTTTAATCAATAATGGTCATAGGAACGTCCTTACGCATAATCCAACGGGGCGTCTCTATGAATCGATAAGCCTTGTCCTCTTCCGAGGTGGCAAGGAAGCATTCCGTCCCACAGTTATGGGCCAGGGCAGTGTTGGATTCTAATGCATACCCCTGAGAGCGCATTTTGCCAATTTCAAGCTCTAGTGCGGATTGGTCCATTTCTTCAAAGTGGGGAATGAATAGGGAGTGTTGTAAATCTAACATGGAATCGAGGAAGTGATGGGTGTCGTTTTTGGGAACAAAACCCTTTTCGAACAGCCAGAGGCCACTACAACCGGAGGCGAAGAGTACAGCAGAGTCTCTCTCGAAAACTTCTACCACAAGTTCGTGGAGATGACGTTTGGTCCAGATGGGAATATCGTGGTCCAAATCGTTTTCGGGGAAATAGATGAGGTCTGCCCAGGAAAACCATCGTCGTATGGTTTTCATTTCGTAGCCCCTTAGATCCAGATGGAGCTGACGAATTTCCTTGGTGAGTGGAGCAAAGTGCCTTTGGATGCGGGTCATGACGGAGAGACCGGGTTCGGCAACCGTATCAATGATCAGCATTTTCGGCGCCGGTCGACAGGTCATGCGCAGAGCATATTGTCCGAATTGTAGGAGAGAGGACATGTATGCTCCGCCATCAATTACGTAACGTGCCATAAGAAAACCTCCCTTCTATGAAGTTGTACTCCTATTATACAAGGGAAAAACGGATTGTGAAATATGTTAAAACATAGGATTTCGTAGCAAAAAGTGCTATAGTAGGACGTGGTGTAAAGAAATAAACAAAACACCGAAAAAGGAGTACTTATATGACTGAAGCACACGTAAAATTTCAAGACATGGAATATGTAAGACTCTCCCTCGATGAGATGAAGGAGCAGTTTGCAAAACATATTGAAGAGTTAAAGGCTGCCAAGACCTTCGAAGAGGCGGATGCAGTATTTGTAAAAGATGACGCATACAGCAATCATGTCATGACCATGACAGAACTTGCTACCATCCATCATTCCATTGATACCCGGGATGCATACTGGGAAGCAGAGAAGGATTACTGGAATGAGGTAATGCCGCAGTTGGAGGAGATTTCCAACGAGTGGAAAGAGGCTCTGATGAACGGTTCGTTTGCTGCTGATTTTGAGAAGAAGTACGGGAATGTCATCTTCCGTAATGCGAAGCTTGCCATTCGAAGCTTCAAGCCGGAGATGGTGCCTCTGATGCAGGAAGCCAATAAGCTGGTAACGGAATATGAGAAGCTGCTTGCTTCCGCACAGATTCCATTCGAGGGCAAGACTTATACCATTTCCCAGATGACTCCATTCAAGACTGACGCGGATGATGCCCGTCGTCTGGCTGCCTGGAAGGCAGAAGGCCAGTGGTACAAGGACAACCAGGAACAGTTGGACGAGCTCTATGACAAGCTGGTGAAGAACCGTGATGCCCAGGGCAAGATGCTTGGACATAAGAACTATATTCCACTGGGCTATGATCGCATGGTTCGTAACTGCTATGATCAGAAAGACGTGGAGAAGTTCCGCGCCGCTGTTGTAAAATACTTAGTTCCGCTGGCAGATTCTATCTACCGTGAACAGGCTAAGCGCCTTGGCAAAGAATACCCAATGAGCTTCGCAGACAATGCGTTGGAGTTCCGTTCCGGCAACCCGCGTCCACAGGGAACTCCGGATGAAATCTTAGCAGCAGCTAAGAAGTTCTATCGTGCCCTTTCTCCGGAGACCGGCGAATTCTTCGACCGTATGTTGGAGCAGAATCTTTTAGACGTTCTTTCCAAGGAAGGTAAGGAAGGCGGAGGATACTGTACCGGCATTCCGAACTACGGTGTACCGTTTATTTTTGCTAACTTCAACGGTACCCAGGGTGATGTAGAGGTCGTTACCCATGAGGCCGGACATGCATTTGCATATTATATGAACCGCACCAGACCGCAGGATTTGGTATGGCCGGGAATGGAAGCTTGTGAAGTTCACTCTATGTCCATGGAATTCTTGGCTTGGCCATGGGAAGAGGAGTTCTTTGGCAAGGATACCAAGAAGTTCTTATACAGCCATTTGACCGGCGCCCTGACCTTCATTCCATATGGAACCATGGTGGATCACTTCCAGCACAGTGTATATGAGAATCCACAGTGGACGCCAAGACAGCGTCATGATGAGTGGAAGCGCCTGTTAGGCATCTACATGCCATGGCAGAAGCTAGACGGCGAGATTCCGTTCTACAGCGAAGGCGAAGGTTGGCAGAGACAGCATCACATCTACTCCATGCCGTTCTACTATATTGATTACTGCTTGGCTCAGACCGTGGCTCTGGAGATTTGGGAGTTGCAGGAAGCGGACCGGAAGAACGCCTTCAAGCACTACATGGACTATACCTTACAGGGGGGAAGCCGCGTATTTACCGAGCTTGTAGCTAATGCAGACCTGATCAGCCCATTTGACGAGGCTTGCCTGAAGGGCGTATGTGAACGCGCCAAGGCATGGCTGGATAACTATGATTTAGAAGGAATTCTTTAATGAAAAAAGACCATTTGAAGGACGTTCGCTTAAACGCCAATAATCAATATGAATATATGGGTGAAATCTACACCTGGGAGATGGATGTACATCTGCGCCGCCGGATGGTGTTATCCGTTGTGGTCGGTGCAGCCTTCGAGATTGTTTGTGGATTCATTCCGGATTCCGGAGCTGACGGTCATCCTTGGGTGATGATTCCTTTTACCATTGCTACCATTATGGCCATTATCCTGGCTTGGAGACTGGCAGAGCTTTTCGTATATCGGAAGGGCATTAAGGCATATACCAAGAAACAGATTGAGAACTGGTATCCGGCGGCGGCCTTTTTCCTTGGCGTAGGCGGCGTCGGAAGCGCTATCGCTGCGGCGGTTGTCCACGGATCCGGCCTGTTTGTCTGGTGCGAATTGATGGCATCTGCCGGTGGATTTTCTTCCTATATACTGTTCAAAGCGTTGCAGTGGAAAAAAGTTTCTGCAACAAGTGATGAAAACAATTGACGATACAGGTGAAAATCATTAAAATAAGGAAATATATTGTACAGCAAATTTTACAGATGTAAGTTTTGTTGTGCGTATATATACCACTCGGGAGAAATAATACTAGAGGAACTTCTGAGGGGAAAACCGATGACTGTGCAGGATAGTAGCACCTGCAGAGGACATCACATAGGAGGTAGTTTTATGAAAAACATGAAGAAGCTTCTTGCTCTTCTGTTAGCCGCAACAACCACGTTCAGCTTTGCTGCATGCGGTAAGACGGCTACCGAGGGAGGAAGCAAGAGCAATGGCAGCGCTGAAGGCGCAGCTGACACATTGGTTGCTGATGCATCCGGATTTGAGTCTAAGTTCTCTCCATTCTTTAGTCAGAACGTAGACGATACTCACATTGGTCAGGAGTATACACAGGTAGCACTTGTATCTGCCGATCGTGTAGGTGACCCGATTCTTAAGGGTATCGAAGGCGAGACCCGTGAGTACAACGGAACAGAGTATACTTACAAGACTGCATCTGATGTTACCGTTACTGAGAACGAAGACGGAACCGTTGATTACGACATTCAGTTAAGAGATGACATCAAATTCTCTGATGGTGAGAAGCTTACTGCTGATGATGTAATTTTCTCTTTATATGTATATTGTGATCCTACTTATGATGGATCTGCTACCATTTATTCTCAGCCTATCGCAGGTTTGGAAGAGTATCGTGGTGGCATGTCTACACTCTCTGTATTACTTGCAGCAGCTGGTGAAGACAATACTGATTTCTCTCTCTGGACAGAGGATCAGCAGAAGGCATTCTGGGATGCTGTTAACGATGGTGGTGTGAAGTTCGCACAGGAAATCGTTGATTATATGGTAGAAAACGGCGCAGCAGCTGATGCTGAGGACGTTAAGACCGCAGCAGCCGGCTGGGGATTTGAATTGGAAGATGGCGCAACCGCTAAGGATTTCTTCCTTGCTATCGGCGAGAACTATGGTTGGAACTTCTCTGCTATGGAGAAGGAGACAGCTGGTACTGCACTTGCTGACTTAATCCCTGAAGATGTTTACAATTACTCCACTGTTGGTGTATCCACCGGTGAGTCTGCTCCAAACATCTCCGGTATCGTTAAGACCGGCGACTACAGCTTAAGAATTACTACTTCTGAGTTGTCTGCAGCATTCATTTATCAGTTGCAGTTCCCGGTTGCACCATTGCACTACTATGGTGATACCAGCAAGTACGATTATGACAACAACCAGTTCGGTTTCGAAAAGGGTGATTTGTCTTCCGTACGTGCTAAGACAACCCAGCCTCTCGGTGCTGGCCCATACGTATTCAAGGATTACTCCGATGGTACTGTTTACATGGACGCTAACGAGAATTACTTCTTAGGTGCTCCGAAGATCGCTCACTTGAACGTTAAGGAGACCCAGGAAGCTGATAAGTTGACCGGTGTTCAGACCGGAACACTTGATGTTGCTAACCCATCATACTCCAGCGAAGTATCTAAGCAGATTGCTGAGATCAACGGTTCTGAGGAATTAAGAGGATCTGTTATCGATACTGAGTTAATCGACTTCCGTGGATACGGATATGTTGGTATCTCTGCTGACAACGTAAAGGTTGGCAATGATCCTGCTTCTGCAGAGTCTAAGGCACTTCGTAAGGCAATTGATACTGTAATCGCTGCATACAGAGATGAGGGAATTGATTCTTACTACGGTGAGACCGCTTCTGTAATCAACTACCCAATCTCCAATACTTCTTGGGCAGCTCCACAGGTAACCGATGATGGATACCAGATTGCTTACTCCAAGGATGCAGAGGGTAACGACATTTATACTTCCGGTATGAGCGCTGATGAGAAGTACAAGGCAGCACTTGATGCAGCTCTTGGTTACTTCGAAGCAGCAGGATACACTGTTGAAGATGGTAAGTTAACTGCAGCTCCTGCAGGCGCTAAGCTTGAGTACACCGTTAACATCGGTGGTGGTGGACAGGGAGACCATCCTACATTCTTAATCCTTAAGAATGCTGCTGATGCATTCAAGTCCATCGGATTTACTTTGACTGTAAACGATTTGGCAAATGCTTCTGATCTCTATGCAAGCTACCAGTCCGGTGCTGCTGAGATGTGGTGTGCTGCATGGCAGTCTACTGCTGATCCGGATATGTATCAGTTGTATCACTCTGAGGGATCTACCAACTACTACAAGATTAACGACGCTGACCTTGATGACTTGATCGTATCTGCTCGTCAGTCTACCGATCAGACCTATCGTAAGGGACTTTACAAGGCTGCTATGGAAATCATCATGGACTGGGGCGTAGAGCTTCCGGTATACCAGAGATCCGAAGCAATCATTGTTTCTTCTGAGCGTGTTAATGTTGATACCTTGCCTAAGGATATGACTCCATACTGGCAGTGGTATGCAGAGATTGAGACTCTTGAGTTGAACTAATCTGCATTACGCAACACAATCCATAAGCTGTGGATTGTATACAGAAAAAAACAAAAAAACATCTGTCTATCATGGACATACATTGTTCCTATTTGAAGAGAGATGATGTATAATGGTAGAGCTGTTTGTAAAAGCAGCTCTACTTTTTTTATTCACGGGAGCATGAGAAAATGCGCAAATTTATTTTAAAGAGATTAGGTCTTTCTGTACTTATTCTCGCATGTGTAACATTCATTATTTATGCGCTGATGCGAAGCTTGCCGGCGTCTTACGTAGAGACCATGGCAATGCAGTTAGCACAGGCACCGGGTTCCAAGCCTTACGAGGAGTGGATTGCCCAGTTGAACGAATCATACGGCTTAGACAAGGGCGTAGTAGCAGGCTATTTTGTCTGGCTGAAGGATGCAGTTCGTTTGAATTTTGGCGACAGCTGGAAGTATACCGTTCCGGTAACCCAGAAGTTCTCTGAGGTTATCTGGTTATCTTTCGTTATGGGTCTGATTGCCTTCGTTATTGAGCTTTTAATTGCAATTCCTCTTGGTGTTATTGCTGCAACCAAGCAGTATTCCAGAGCAGACTATGCAATTACCGCAGGTGCGTTGATTGGTATTTCTTTGCCAACCTTCTTTTTCGCAACCTTATTGAAGCTCTTATTTTCCGTTAAGTTGGGATGGTTCGACCTCTATGGTATCGTAGGTCGTGACTACGCGAAGTTAGATGCAATGGGACAGCTCTTGGATAAGGCCAACCACTTGGTATTACCAATCCTTACCCTGGTTATTGTATCCATCGGATCTTTGATGCGTTATACCCGTACCAACATGTTGGAAGTATTGAACTCTGATTATATCCGTACCGCACGTGCGAAGGGATTGTCCGAGCGTACGGTTATCTATCATCATGCCTTTCGCAATACCTTGATTCCTTTGGTAACCATCGTAGGTGGTTCCCTTCCGGGTCTTTTTGCGGGTGCATTGATTACCGAGACCTTGTTCATGATTCCTGGTATCGGTTATACCTCTTATCAGGCCATGGTTGCCGGAGATATTCCGTTCTCCATGTTCTACCTGACCTTTATGGCCATTTTGACCTTACTTGGTAACTTATTGTCTGATATCTTGTACGCAGTAGTTGATCCTCGCGTACGTATTGAATAGGAAGGAGGCAGTCATGAGCGATTTGCAGAATACTGAAAATAAAGACAACGAGCAGCTGTCTCTGAATGATGACCGTCGTGTCAGAACCTTATCACCGGGAGCGTTGGTAGCACAGCGTTTCTTCCGTAACCGTTTGGCGGTTGTAGGAATGGTGATGTTGATTAGTATGTTTATTTTTTCTTTCATCGGTGGATTGATTAGCCCATACCGTCAGGATGAGCAGTTCTACAAGTATACCGATTTGAAGAAGGAATATGCAGCAGTTACCCAGAACGCAGATTTCCGTTACTTAAGCGCAGACGGACAGAACTTCGACTCCGTTGCTCAGGCGAAGTTCTTACTTGCTCAGGGTAAGGGCGATACTACTTTCGAGACCAAGGATGCAACCTATGAGTTGACTGAAGAGGGCAAGGACTTCTACATGATTTCCATGAATGGAGAGACCGTAGCAATTGCCTTCAAGGATATCGTGAACAAGGTTGCTGACTTAAGCTTTGATGAGATTCACGCAGCACTTATTGCATATACCAATGGTGAGAAGACATTTACCGTAGGCGATGCAGAGTATACCTTGGATGAAGACGGCAATATTGTGAAGGGTGGTGAGACCCTTGGATACATTACCCGTTTTGTTATTTCTTCCGCACAGAGCGATGTAGTAATTCCTCGTGAGTACGGCGAGGAAGTAGCTTCTCAGATTGCTGCGGATGCGAAGGAATTTGACTTTGTTGGAGATGATGGTGAAGAGCATCATTACAATATCTCTTATGATGCAACTGCGAAGGTTTGGTCCATTACCGAAGGAACCGAGACTTACGTATATGATTCTTACGCTTCTCCTTCCAAGGCCCATTGGCTTGGTACCGACACCAACGGTATGGATATGTTAACCCGTTTGATGTACGGTGGCCGCGTATCTTTGATCATCGGTTTCATCGTAGTTTTCATTGAGGCAGTTCTTGGAATTATCCTCGGTGGTATCAGTGGTTACTTCGGAGGTTGGGTAGACAACCTCATCATGCGAATCGTAGATATCTTCTATTGTATTCCGTCCCTGCCACTTATCATTATCTTAGGTGCGGCGATGGATGCCATGAAGTTGGATCCGCAGATTCGTATGTTATACCTGATGTTGATCCTTGGTTTCTTAGGATGGCCAAGTATTGCACGTCTGGTTCGTGGTCAGATTCTTTCCTTGCGTGAGCAGGAGTTCATGACTGCTACCGAGGCATGTGGTATTCGTACCAGCAAGCGTATTTTTAAGCACTTGATTCCGAACGTAATTCCACAGCTCATCGTTATTTGTACTATGAGCCTTGGTTCTACCATTATTACAGAAGCAACCTTATCCTTCTTAGGACTTGGTGTTAAGTTCCCATTCGCTTCTTGGGGTAACATCATCAATGATGTTAATAACGCATTCGTTATGACACACTATTGGTTCGTATGGATTCCAGCAGGAATCTGTTTGTTGATTGCAGTATTAGGATTTAACTTCGTAGGTGATGGCCTTCGTGATGCCTTCGACCCACGTATGAAGAGATAAGGTGGTATATATGGCTAAGAAACATCCAGAGGGATATCTTACCGCCAAGGAAGCACGCAAGATTTCCAAGGCCAATCGTAAGATTACCAATGAACTAGAGAAAAAGAGAAAGCGCAAAAACGTTCCGGAATCTGAGTACACAACCCAGATGAAGAATCCGGAAAATGCGGTTGAATTTGATGATTTACATACCTACTTCTTTACTGATGCCGGTACCGTTAAGTCTGTAGACGGTGTTTCCTTCGAAGTACCAATCGGTAAGACGGTAGGTGTTGTAGGAGAGTCCGGTTGCGGTAAGTCCGTTACCTCTCTTTCCTTAATGCAGTTATTACAGCGTCCACACGGACAGATTTTGTCCGGTGAGATTCGCTTGAACTTAGGAGACAAGGTATACGATATTGCCAAGACTCCTCAGGAAGCAATGCAGAAGATTCGTGGTAACGAAGTATCCATGATCTTCCAGGAGCCGATGACTTCTCTGAACCCGGTATTCCGTATCGGTGAGCAGATCGAGGAGGTTATTGAGCTTCATGATGGCGAAGGCAAGACCAAGGAAGACATCAAGGCTCGTTGTATCGAGCTCTTAGAGCAGGTTGGTATTGCAAACAGCGAGGGTGTATACAATATGTTCCCTCACGAGCTTTCCGGTGGTATGCGTCAGCGTATCGTTATCGCTATGGCGCTTGCATGTAACCCGAAGGTTATCATCGCCGATGAGCCGACCACTGCATTGGATGTAACCATCCAGGCACAGATTCTTGACCTCCTTCGTAACCTGAAGGACAAGATTAATTCTTCCATTATGTTGATTACCCATGACCTTGGTGTAATTGCTGAGATGGCTGATTACGTCGTTGTTATGTACGCAGGACGTGTAGTAGAGAAAGGTACTGCAGAAGATATCTTCGAGCATCCTTCTCATCCATATACCATCGGTTTGATGGCATCTAAGCCGGTAGTAGGCAAGGAAGTAGATGAGCTTTACTCCATTCCGGGTAAGGTTCCGAACCCAATCAATATGCCGAACTACTGCTATTTCAAGGATCGTTGCGATAAGTGCATCGAGGCTTGTAACGGTGAGTATCCTTGCGAGATCTCCTTGTCTGAGACTCATAAGGTAAGCTGCTACCGTTATTACGATCAGAAGGAGGGCAAGTAAGATGGCAAAGAAGAGCCAGATTTTAACTCCGGATTATACACCGGTGGAATATGACCCTCAGTACATTCTGATGGTTAATCAGTTAAAGAAATACTTCCCAATTAAGGGAAGCCTTGGTAAAGAGGTTGGAGCTGTTAAGGCTGTCGACGGCGTTACCTTCAATTTGAAGCGTGGTACTACCATGGGTCTCGTAGGTGAGTCCGGATGTGGTAAGACAACTACCGGTCGTGTCATCCTTCGTCTCTCCGGTGATAAGACCGGCGGACAGGTTCTCTTCAACGGACAGGAAGTCTATGACATGTCCAAGAAAGAGATGAGAGATTTGCGTACCAAGATGCAGATCATCTTCCAGGATCCATTCTCTTCCTTATCTCCACGTCTCCCGGTTGGTGAGATTATCGGAGAAGCTGTGAAGGAACACAATGTTGTTTCTAAGGCAGAGTACGAGGACTATCTGGATAAGGTTATGGATGAGTGCGGTTTGCAGCCATTCCATAAGGATCGTTATCCACATGAGTTCTCCGGTGGACAGCGTCAGCGTATCTGTATCGCCAGAGCATTGGCATTGAATCCGGAATTCGTTGTTTGTGATGAGCCGGTATCCGCATTGGACGTATCCATTCAGGCACAGATTATTAACTTGTTAAACAAGTTACAGGAAGAGCGTAACTTAACTTACCTCTTCATCTCTCACGACTTATCCGTCGTAGAGCATATTTCCGATACCGTAGGTGTTATGTACCTTGGTAACTTAGTAGAGTATGGTGATAAGAAGGACATCTTCAAGAATCCTTTACATCCATACACCAAGGCACTCTTCTCCGCAATTCCGATTCCGGATCCGAAGGCGAAGATGAACCGTATTGTATTGGAGGGAAGCATTCCTTCCCCAGCCAACCCACCACAGGGTTGTAAGTTCCATACACGTTGCCCATACGCTACCGAGCGTTGTAAGTGTGAGGCTCCACGTCAGGTGGAAGTTGAGCCGGGACATTACTGTGTATGTCACTTGTACGACAAGTAAGATGCATAATAGAAGACCTCAGGACGTTTGTCCTGAGGCCTTTTTTTATTCTTCCATTTGATTGAAATGTTCGATGAAGCGGAGGAAATCGCCACCGGGGATGGCTCTTGAGAAGTAGTAACCTTGACAGTAATCTACGCCATTTTCCAATAGCCAGTTCAATTGGTGTTCCGTTTCGATACCTTCGATAAGAAGTTTCGCTCCCATGTTTTTCACGAGGCTCATGGTATGCTTCAAAATCTCTAAGGAGCGTTTGCTTTTTTCTGCATTCCATAGGATGTTCTTGTCTAACTTCACCATCAAAAACGGTAGCTGGAAGATGGTGGAGATGTTGGAATTACCGGTTCCGTAATCATCCAATGTAATATAGACGCCGCGTTTGGAAAAACGCTCAATCAAAAGCGGTAATAACTCGTGATTTCGGTTGATGGCTGCTTCCGTCAACTCGAAATTAATCTGATTCGTGGCTACATGGTACTTCTTCATGATGTCCAAGAACCGTGATGCAAGTTTCTGGTCCATACATTGAATCGGTGAAAGATTAATATCAATATACTGAATTCCATAATCGCGAATATCGTTTTCGCAGATAAATCTACAAACCTCTTCCATGACATAATCACCGATATCGATGATTAATCCATGCCGTTCCGCAATGGAGATGAACTCTTCCGGTGAGATGTATCCAAGCACATCATCGTTTAGACGAATCAGTGCCTCTGCGGAGTGAATGGCATGGTTCGCTACATCCATAATCGGTTGATAGTAAATCTCAAAACCATGGGTATGAAGGGCTTTGTGCAGGGCTTCTAAGACCTGTCGCTCGCGAAGATACCGCTGGTAATCATAGACATTGATGTTATTTGGTACGGTCGTCGTATTTCGAACCGGTGCCTGCATAATAAGGAAGAAGTCCTTCAGGCTTCGAATCTCATCGGGAGACTCGGCATAGCACAATTCCATGTTCAGATTCATTTGGATGTTCTCATAGGTCCAAGGCTCCCGGAACCGTGCGGTAATTGCCTCTAGCATCTCTTCTCTGCGGGATCCGTCCAGATAAATCATGGCGAAGTGGCCGCCGCCGCAATGATACACCGTTGCGCCCGGGAAAGAGCGAAGGAAGATGCTGACATCCATGAGAACCTTGAATACCGGCGCAGCGCCCAGAATCGGAATGGAATCCATAATGTGCGGCACGTTGATGACAAATACATGGAAGTCCTGATGGGCGCTTAATAACAGTTGCAGGTCTTCCTCCAAGGCCATCTGATTGTACGCGTTGGTATTATCATCGGTAAGCTCCCGTAAGTTATCGATGGTGAAGATTACGCCTAAGATGGAGATGGACTGGGAAAAAAGCTCTACCAATGCACTTGGGATGAAATACTCCACAGTAAGTGCCACCAAGGAAGATACCAGATAGAACAGAATCATCCAGCGACGGGTCGGATCCATGGAAATCCGGAAGCGGAAGAGCTTTACAACAATTGCGATAATATAAATGGCTGCGACCAAATATAATAGGAAGAAACCGGTCTCACGTATATAGAGACGTTCCGGTGTTACGGTAAACAGGAAATGGTGATACTGATTGGTCAACAGTCCAATTAGAAGCAGAATATACGGGAAAGAGATTCCGAAGTAGTAAAACGGGGAATACTTATAACATTCGCCGGTAAGATGACCCAAGTACACAAGGCAGACTAAGGCAACTGCATTGTGAATCAGGAAATAAACCAGATTAAAAATGTAGCATAACGCAAAGGGAATGCGACTGTCCGGTTGTAAAGAAAAGACTGCAAGAATATCAAATGCAGCACAGGACAGCGTCATAATACAGAGTGTCAGTAGAACACGATTTTGCTGGCGCACCAATCCTTTCTTCGCGATGACGCAGTAGATGGAAAAAAGGCACACAAAGATTGCGGCGATGTCGAAGTTCATGTTGTATTGCATACGTACCTCCCCAGGATACAGGTTTTCCCCACATTTCTATGATAACATTCCATAAATATTTCCTCAATAAGAAAAAATCCGTCCTTTTGTGTATGCAATAAAAAGGAAGTAGCATATGGGATAGGAAAAGTGGTAATCTGAATATATATATCCTTTTTTAAGGAGGTACATAGATGAAAAAAATCAGCGCATGTCTTTTGGCCATACTTCTGGGAGCAAGCGTAGTTGCCTGCGGACAACCCACCACGCAACCGGTAGCTACAGAGAGTGCCGGCCAGGAAAAGAACGGCAAGGTAACAACTGCGACAAATCATGATACCGGTACGCTGTTTATCAATATTTCCAGTGAGCCAAAGTCCCTGGATCCGACGCTGAATACCACCATTGATGGTATGATGCTGGCGGTGAATACCTTCGCGGGACTGTATACCTATGACGCGAACGGTGATATTGTACCGGCGATTGCAGAGGGAGAACCGGAGATCTCCGAAGATGGTCTGACCTATAAGATTGCCATGAAGAAGACCAAGTGGAGTAACGGAGACCCGCTTACGGCGGAAGATTTCGTGTATAGTTGGAATCGTGCGATTTTGCCGGAGACGGCGGTAGATTATGTGAATCTCTTCGATGAGATTGCAAGGAATGAAGACGGAACCTTGGCGGTAGTGGCAACGGACGATTATACCCTGGAGATTACCTTGCAGAATCCGTGTGCATACTTCATGGAGATGCTGGCATTCCCGGTATTCTTTCCGGTGCATCGGGCCAGTGTAGAAGCTGCGAATCCGGCGGGTAATACACCGGGAGCATGGACCTGGGAAGCAGGATTTGTCTGCAACGGTGCATTCCAATTGAAGGAATGGCGTCATGAGGAATCCATGGTCTATGAGAAAAACAAGAACTTCTATAATGCCGATCAGGTTCAGTTAGAGCATTTAGAGATGATGCTGAACGCAGATGACGGCGTATCTTATACCGCTTATAACAGCGGAGATTTGGATTTTATCAATCAGATACCTTCCTCCGAGATGGAGAGCCTGAAGACGAATCCGGAGTTTCATCTGTCGAAGCGTTTGGGCGTGGAATTCGTTGCATTTAATGTGAATGCGCCGATTTTTGACGGACTCTCGGTAGAACAGGCGAAGAAATTCCGCCAGGCCATTAATATGCTCATCGACCGGAATTATCTGGTATCCAATTACGGCTATAAGGGCCAGACCATAGCGGATTCCTATGTTCCAAGTGGCATGAGCGACGGCAACGGTGCAGTGTTTAAGACCCAGTTCACCTCTTATTTTGACGGGAAGAAGACCGGCGTTGCAATGGAAGAGGAAGCTATGGCTCTCTTGGAAGAGTGTGGATACACCTTTGAGGAGCAGGCGGACGGTACCTATTCCTGCAGTCCTGAGATTCGCCTTCCGTATATTATGAATTATGGGGATTTGAACCGCCATGTTGCGGGGTCCATCCAGAGTGATTTGGCGCAGGTTGGAATTGTCATGGAAATCGAAGAGATGGATCGCAATGCTTTCTTTGAACGGCAGGAAACCGGTGATTACGTATTTTCCAGAGGCGCATGGGTTGCGGATTTCAATGATCCGATTAATATGCTGTTGCAATATGAGACGAACTGCGGCAATAACGTACCGTGCTTAGGCCGGGGTGCGTCCATGGAAGGATTGAATTGGAGTGCCTATGATGACTTGTTAACCCAGATTCAGCAGGAAAGTGATTTCCAGCATCGCGTGGAATTGATGCATCAGGCAGAAGATATGTTGATGGATACCTATGCGATACTTCCATTGTACTATGACAATGATGCATATTTATTGAAGAGTAACGTTACTGGCATTTATACGACCCGTACCGGCAACGTATATTTCATGTATGCCACCAAGAAATAGAAGGATTAAGGACAGATAAAATGGGCAAAAAGGTAGTATTTTTAGATATTGATGGTACGATTTGGGATGATGCAAACATAATTCCGGAGAGTACCGTCATGGCAATCCACCAAATGCAGGAAAATGGTCATGCAGTTTTTATCAACAGCGGACGAACCAGAAGCTTCATTCGGGAGAAACATTTGTTGGATATTGGATTTGATGGTATTGTCTCCGGATGTGGAACCATGATTGAGTATCATGGTCAGGAGCTGTTCTGCCATCGTATTCCAAGAGATTTGGCCATTCATACGGTTGAGACGGTGCGCGCCTGCGGAATGCGGCCGATTCTCGAGGGCAAACACTATTTATATATGGATGAATCGGAATTCGATTATGAACCTTACGGTCAGAAGCTCATGGCTGAGATGGGGGACGATCTTCTGTCGATTGCCGGTCATTGGGGCGAATGGGATATCTCCAAGCTCTCCTGCGCAACAGATAACGCGGATATGGAGCGGTGCATGCGGGAATTGGGAGATGCATATGGCTTTTTGATTCATAGTTCCACCGTGTGTGAGATGGTGCCGACCGGGTTTGATAAGGGTACCGGTATACAGCGAGTATGTGAATTACTAGGGGTGGATATCTCAGATACCTACGCCTTCGGTGACAGTATCAACGATACGGAGATGATGGAAGCAGCCGGTCATGCCATTGTTATGGGCAATGGAACGGAGGATTTGAAGGCGATGGCGGATTATGTAACCAAAACCCTTCATGAAGGTGGAATTCATCACGGATGCCGTAAAATGGGGCTTATCTAGCTTGTTGATTTAGAAGTCAACAAGGGTATTGCAACTATATTTCATACAATTCAACAAGATACAATGGGAAAAGTTATCCACACTTATCCACAGCAAAAAGGTTGATAAATCAACGAAAACGTTATGTTGGAATTTTTTTCAACAGAGTTATCCACATTATCCACACAGACTTAATGCACAGGAGGCTGGTAAATGGGTAAAAGATACTGGTGGCGACAACTCATCACGTTGGCTGCTTTGATCTTGGCTACGTTGACACAGATGTTGCTGACAAAGGGAAATTATATGGAGGCGACTGCGGGAGTTCGCTTGGACTTTAGCCTGCTCCCGTCACTGTTACTGAGTGGACTGTTTGGGATGGCTCCTGCAATGCTAAGTTATGTGGTGCTTTTCTTGTGGGCGTATTTTCAGAACGGCGATTTTGCATATGCTATGTCGATTATTCTAATCAGTGATATTTTAGCGTACCTGTTTGTGTATCGGGGATATGCGAAGCGGTTTATGAAGGTGGCAATTGCCTATACCAATCTGGTATTCGTCTGCGGACCGCTATGGCAGTTTATCCTGTTGGTGCTTGCGGGCCAAGGCTATCGATCGCTGGACGGTTGGCTTTTGTTCCATGGATTGGTTGCGGTGATGCCGGAGGTTTTCCTTGCGGTAGGATTTTTTTACCTGGTGTTCCGTGTATTGCCGGAACGTTATCGTTGGCCTTTCCCATTAGAGGCGATTTATCGAAGTACCGGAATGGAGATTCGTCGACAGTCGGTAATCTCCAAGCGGGTGATTGCCATTATTTTTGCGGAAGGATTGCTGCTTAGTGTATTTGCGGCTGTTTTTGCCAACCAGTTAATCCCTGAGATTAACGATAACGTATCCAGTGAAGTGCCACAGACCATTTTTCATGATTTTGTGCAGGACAATGGGACACAGTCGGAAGAGGCTACCGAGTCTGACAGTTTGCTGTCGCAAGAAGCGAATCAACCGATTCAGAGTGATTTGGATGAGGTCCGATTCCTGTTAAACAACAAGGGTATTGCCTTCGATGCCAAGTTGATTCTATTGATTCTCAGTGTGGCAGTGCCGTTTATGGTATTGGCTAACTATTATGCGCAGTACTACATTGCAGTGCCGGTGTCGGAACTGTCCGAGAAGCTACAGGAATTTACGACGGCAGAGCCGGATGAAAAAGTACAGCTGCTGGAAAAATTGCAGGATTTCCGTTTCCACACCAAGGATGAGATTGGAACGCTCTATGAATCTGTGGACCAGATGGCAGTCGGTGTCTTAAATTACGTGGATCAGGTGAAGCGGGAACAGGAATTGCAGGAAGACCTGCGGGTTGCCCAGAAGGCCAGTGAGACCAAATCGGCATTTTTATCCAATGTTTCCCATGAGCTTCGGACGCCAATCAATGCGGTCCTTGGCATGGATGAAATGATTCTGCGGGAGAGCAGGGAACCGGATATTGTTGGATATGCAACGGATATTCAGACTGCAGGAAGATCACTGCTTGGACTGGTGAACGATATTCTGGATTCTTCCAAGCTGGAAGCCGGGAAGATGGATATTATCCCGGTGCAGTATGACTTGTCTTCCACCATCAATGATTTGGTGAATATGATTTCTACCAAGGCATCGGATAAAGACCTGGAGTTCGTGGTGGATGTGAAGGAAGAAATTCCTTGTATGCTATACGGCGATGAGATTCGCATCAAGCAGGTCATCTTAAATATTCTCACCAATGCCGTGAAGTACACCAATGAGGGCAAGGTGACGTTGTCCGTGGATTTCGAGAAGGTGTCAGAGGATGCGGTGGATTTGCTGGTGCACGTGAAGGATACCGGTATCGGAATCAAGGAGGAGGACCTCTCCAAGTTGTTCCAACGCTTTGAGCGAATCGAAGAAGAGCGGAACCGGAACATCGAAGGTACCGGACTTGGTATGAGCATTGTGAATAACCTGCTTGCACTGATGGACAGCCACTTGGATGTGGATAGCGTATATGGGGAAGGCTCGGATTTTTCCTTCCGATTGCGTCAGCAGGTAGTGGAATGGAAGGCGATTGGTAGTCTGACGGAGATGTTCGAGCGCGCCAAGACTCGAAATGTGGAGTACCATGAGCGGTTCCATGCGCCGAATGCAAGGATTCTTGTGGTGGATGATACGCCGATGAATATCACGGTGATCAAGGGCTTGCTGAAGCAGACGAAGATTCAAATTGATACGGCGGACAGCGGATTTGAGATGCTGCGGCTGATTAAAAAGATCAAGTATGATCTGATTTTCTTAGACCATCGAATGCCACAGATGGACGGCATCGAGACCTTGGAGAAGATGCGGGAAATGTCGGAGCATCTCAATGCAGGGGTTCCGGTGATTGCCTTGACAGCCAATGCCATATCCGGTGTAAGAGAGAAGTATCTGGAGGCCGGCTTTACGGATTTTATGTCCAAGCCGGTGGAAGGCGCGAAGCTGGAGGCCATGTTGGAGCAGTACCTGCCGAAGGAATTGTTGGAGTATGATACGACCGAGGAGCCGGTAACCGAATCTACCCATTTGTCTCCGCTGGCGGGAATTACGTCCATTGATTATGAGGCTGCCATCCGAAACTGTGGCAGTGAAGATATCCTGATGGAGGTGATGACGGAATTTATTACCGTTGCTCCATCGAAAATCTCTTCCATTGAGGGATTTTGGAAGGAACGGGATTATAAGAATTACACGGTACTGGTGCATGCGCTTAAAAGCTCTGCTCGTCTGATTGGTGCCCTGAAGCTGTCGAACCTGGCAGAACAGATGGAAATGGCAGGGAACTTCGCTGCGGACGGAGATGAAAATAGCGTGGTTGCTATTGATGAAAGCACCCCGGAACTGTTAAAATTATACCGTTCTTACATCGACCGCCTGGGACCGCTGGTGTCTCATGAACAGGGTGGTGCGGACCTTCGACAGGAAATCTCGAAGGGAGAACTTGCAGATGCCGTGGGGGCAATGCGGGAGTTTGCAGAGGCTTTCGACTTCGACAGTGCGGATGATATTATGACGATGTTATCCGATTATCGGATTCCCGGGGAGTACGAACAGGGAATGCAGGAAGTGGTACAGGCATTGGCACAGGTGGATCAGGCTGCGTTACTTACAGCGATTGAGCACCTGAACATTTTAAACTAGGAGAATTGGGATGGATAAGAGGATTTTACTGATCAGCCAGGCACAGGGCTTCATGGTGAATGCCATGGTAAAAAGCCTTCGTGGTGAAGACTTTGAGGTTCTGGTGACGGAACCGAAGGTGAATGTGATTTCACAGATGGAGAGCCTGGGGGATATTGTACTGGTGTATTTAGATGGTGTAGAGGATTTCTCTCAGGATTTTTTGGTGTACCTGAAGGATTTAATGACAGAGCAGGATAGCGTGTTCTTTTTCCTTATTGGTAACGTGGAGGAACTGGCCTTGGCGAAGAAGACCATTCCGGAGCACAGCCTGCATGGATGTTTTACCAGACCGCTGAACGTGCGGGAGCTGGTGGACCGTATTGGCGAGGTGGCTGCGGACGTTGATCATGAGCGCGCCAAGAAGCATATTCTGGTAGTAGATGATGATCCGACCATGCTTCGCACCCTTCGGTTGTGGTTATCCGATAAGTATCGTGTGTATATGGCAAATTCCGGAATGAATGCCTTATCTCTTCTGGCGAAGAACCAGGTGGATTTGATTCTGTTGGATTATGAGATGCCGGTTGCTTCCGGTCCGCAGGTGTTGGAGATGATTCGAAGCGAACCTTCGACCGCAGATACACCGGTGATGTTCTTAACCGCCAAGAATGACAAGGAAAGTGTCATGAGCGTTGTAGGCCTGAAGCCGGAGAAGTATTTGTTGAAGACCATGCCGCCGGATGTGCTCATGGAGAATATTGATAATTTCTTCGAGGCACAGAAGGGAAAGCAATAAAAAACTGTTGCGCTTCATCGTAAAATCAGATAGAATCAAACGTGCTGAAACGATGAGCCGACAGCATTTGCGGGTGTGGCGGAATTGGCAGACGCGCCAGATTTAGGTTCTGGTGGGCGACCGTGCAGGTTCAAGTCCTGTCACCCGCATAAAATAAGAAGGTACAACCCTTTGGGTTGTGCCTTCTTATTTTATGCGGGGGCATCCTCCCTGAAAAAGTAAAATTTAACTTGATTTTTCCAAAATACCTTGATAGAATAACCAACGTTGCAGAAAAATGAATACAGTTGGTAATATTGGAAACTATGCACTTCTTGCAGGAACAACACGAATGTCGTTTTATGAAAGGAGTGCTTTTTTATGCCAAAAAACAAGTTTCAGGATTTTGTATTCACAGTAATGATGGTGTTGGTAATGGTGTATGCCATGGTGGTATACAACATTGCGGGAGACAAGGGAGGACTGACCTACGAGGTATTCCGTATCGCATTGATGGAACTTCCAATCATGGTACCTGTCGGATTTATTTTGGAGTTTTTCTTAGTAGGAAAGCTTGCACAGAGGGTAGTATTTCGTCATATGACATTTACCGACAAGCCAATCTTTATCACCTTCTTTATTTCCGGTGTGACGGTTGTAATGATGTGTCCGCTTATGAGCTTCGTTGCAGCATGTCTGTTTAAGGGTGTGGATGTGAATCTGTTTACCAAGTGGATTACACTTACTGCACACAATTTACCGATGGCTTTCTTCTGGCAGTTTTGTTATGCCGGACCATTTGTACGTTTTATTTTTCGCTTGATTTTTCATGATAAGAAGGCCGACATCTCAGTTGGGGAACTGGAAGCATAGTGAGACCTTTTACAAAAGAGTTCGAAGAGAAGCACCCGAGTCTGAAATGGTTCAACAGACTCCTATGGGGTGCTTTTTTTCGTGGAGTGGTGTAACATAAGAATGATGTTACAGAAAGACGAGGAAGGATTATGGCAACAAAGAATAAAAAAGACTTCAAAAAATATACAGATTTTGCAATGGAGAAGACGGTAGAACTTCTTCAAATCGATTCTCCAACCGGATATACCGATGAGGCTGCTGCCTGGGTGAAAAAGGAATTCGAATCCTTAGGATACGAAGCCAAGATTACCGGTAAGGGCGGCGTGCTTGTGACCATCGGCGGCAAGGATAAGGAGAACGGCATTTTCGTAGAGGCGCATACTGATACCTTAGGCGGTATGGTTTCTACCATTAAGAGCAACGGTCGTCTTACCATTACCCCACTTGGCGGCATGGAGGCCAACAATGCCGAGACCGAGAACGTCCGCATTGTGACCAAGTTCAACGGCGATTACGAAGGTACCTTCCAGCTGGTGAATGCATCCGTTCATGTCAACGGAGATTATCGTGAGACCTCCCGTACCTTCGATACCTGCGAAGTGGTCATCGATGAGCCGGTGAAGACCAAGGAAGATGTGGAGAAGCTGGGCATTAGCGTAGGCGATATTGTATGCTTCGAGCCGAATACCCGTATTACCAAGAGCGGCTACATCAAGAGCAGATTCCTGGATGATAAGTTAAGTGTGGGTATCCTCTTAGGATATGCCAAGTACTTAAAGGACGAGAAGGTAACCCCGTCCCGTGCGGTTTATGTCCATGTAACCGTATATGAAGAGGTGGGACACGGCGGATGTGCATCTGTTCCTGCAGGTGTAACCGAGGCGTTGTCTGTAGATATGGGATGTGTCGGCGAAGGATTGAATTGTACCGAGCATCAGGTATCCATCTGTTCTAAGGACAGTGGCGGCCCTTACGCATACAGTGTGGTAAAGGGCTTGATGGAAGCTGCTAAGAAGATGGACGTGGATTATGCGGTTGATGTATATCCACATTATGGTTCTGACGTAGAGGCAACCCTGCGCGCCGGTTATGATGTCCGTCACGGTCTCATCGGCTCCGGTGTATACGCTTCTCACGGTTACGAGCGCAGCCACAGAGACGGTGTGGAGAATACCCTGAAGTTGTTGATCGGTTATATTGATTAACGTGCATATGGAGGCTCTATGAAGGCAAAATATGCGGAAATCTATGAAGATTTAAAAGAAAAAATAGAGTCCGGGATATATCCGAAGGATAGTTATCTTCCTTCGGAGCATACCCTGATTGAAGCATACGATTGTTCCCGTAACACGGTGCGCCGCGCCATTGCGTCCCTTGCAACGGAAGGGTATTTGCAGAGCATGCATGGCAAGGGCGTATTGGTGATTTGGCAGGCACCGCAGCAGTCCCTTTTTTCCCTCTCCGGAATTGAGAGCCTGCAGGAAGCGGCCAAGCGTAACAACATGAGTTATCGTACCAAGGTGGTGCATTTTGCAGAGCTTACCATTGATGAGCGACTGTCGAAGCGCACCGGCTTTTCGGTGGGAGAAGAGGTCTATTACATTCAGCGTGTTCGGTACTTCGATGATGAGGCCTATATCCTGGATCATAACTACTTCTTGAAGTCTGTTCTTCCGGGACTGACCAAGAAAATCGCGGAGAAGTCCATCTATGAATATATGGAGAACACCCTGGGTGAAACCATTGCCACCACATCCCGGAAGATGACGGTGGAACCCATGACCCAGGTGGACGAGAAGTATCTGGACATGAAGGAGTATAACTGTCTGGCGGTAGTGACGTCCCAGACCTATACCGGCAGCGGAATCATGTTTGAATATACCGTATCCAGGCACCGCCCGGACAAATTCGTTTTTTATACAACTGCACGACGCTAGAGAAGACAAGGCATTGCCTTGTCTTTTTTTAGTTCGGAAACAACCGTGGCAAAACTAGTGGTTGACAAGCTTGTTTGAACAAGTTATATTCAAGTCAAGAGCAGAACTTGTATGAACAAGTTGTGGGGTAAACGTAGTTTTTATAAAAAAGGAGAATGAAGATGGGTAAGTATGTCGAAGATTCCAAGAAGTTATTGGAATACGTTGGTGGCAAAGACAACATCAACGCAGTATCTCATTGTATGACGCGTATGCGCTTCGTACTGAACGACCCGAAGAAGGCAGACATTAAGAAGATTGAGTCCATTCCGGCGGTGAAGGGTACCTTCACACAGTCCGGACAGTTCCAGGTGATTATCGGAAACACCGTTGCGGATTTCTACAATGATTTCGCAGAGGTGTCCGGCGTCTCCGGTGTATCCAAGGCGGAAGTGAAGCAGGCTGCCAAGAAGAACCAGAATATCCTGCAGAGAATCGCCAGTGTGTTGGCAGAGATTTTTGCTCCGCTGTTGCCGGCCATCATCACCGGTGGTTTGATTTTAGGTTTTCGTAACGTCATTGATAGTATGTACGTGTTTGGTGGCGGACATACCTTGGTAGAGCTGTCCCAGACCTGGGCCGGCATTGATCATTTCCTGTGGCTCATTGGTGAAGCAGTCTTCCATATCGGTATTCCGGTTGGTATCTGCTGGTCCATTATGAAAAAAATGGGCGGAACCGAAATCCTTGGAATTATCCTTGGTATTACCTTAACCAGCAGTCAGCTTCTGAATGCTTATGCAGTGGCATCTACCGCAGCTGCTGATATTCCGGTATGGGATTTCGGATTTGTACAGGTACACATGATCGGTTACCAGGCACAGGTAATTCCGGCCATGTTAGCAGGCTTCGTATTGGTATATTTGGAGCGGTTCTTTAAGAAGATTATTCCTAGTGTAATCTCCATGATTTTCGTTCCGTTTTTCAGCTTGCTCTTAGCAGTTATGGCAGCACACTTCGTGCTTGGACCAATCGGTTGGAAAATCGGTGCCGCAATTTCCGCAGTGGTTTACGCAGGTATTACCGGACCGGTGAAGGTGCTTTTTGCAGCCCTCTTCGGTGGCTTGTATGCACCGCTCGTTATTACCGGTTTGCATCATATGACCAACGCCATCGATTTGCAGTTGGCTAACGACTTCGGTGGAACCATGCTGTGGCCGATGATTGCATTATCCAACATTGCACAGGGTTCTGCAGTTCTTGGAATGATTGTATTGCAGCGGAAAAACGCAGAGCGTCAGGAAGTAAATATTCCTTCCATGATTTCCTGCTACATGGGTGTTACCGAGCCGGCCATGTTCGGTGTTAACTTGAAGTACACCTTCCCATTCGTATCCGCTATGATTGGATCCTGCCTGGCAGCAATGTGGTCCGTATTCAATGGTGTAGAGTCCTTCAACATCGGTGTTGGTGGATTGCCGGGAATCTTATCCATTAAGTCACAGTTCTATATCGTATATTTGATTGCTATGGCCATTGCCATTGCAGTTCCGATGGGACTGACCATTGCCATTGGTAAGGCACGTGGTCTGGATAAAGAGATGGATGATGCTCCTGTTTCGGATGTTGCAGATACAACAAAAGAAGTAGAAGTAGTTCCTTTCTTAAGCGGTAAGGTTGTAGATATTACCGAAGTCCCGGATGCAGTGTTTGCTGATCGTACCTTAGGCGACGGTGTTGCCATTGATCCAACAGACAATGTGGTATTAGCACCGGCAGACGGTGTCATTACCGTAACGATGCCGGAGACCAAGCATGCTATTGGCATGAAGCTGGATAATGGGGCTGAAGTATTGATCCATGTAGGATTGGATACGGTAGGAATGAATGGATTGGGATTTGAATATCATGTGGCAGAGGGCAGCCGTGTAAAGCGCGGAGATAAGCTGATTTCTTTTGATCCGCAGGAGATTAAGAAGGCTGGTCATGCCACAATTACTATGCTGGTAGTTACAGATCCGGCAGAAGCATCTGTTGCATTTACAACAGGAAATACCGTGGCAGCAGGCGTAGGCAAGATGGGCACTGTAACCTGTTAAGATGTTGAATTGGAGTGAGTCGGAATGAGAAGTTATAGCAAAAGTTGTGTTTATCAAATCTATGTCAAATCTTTTGCGGATTCTAACGGAGACGGCATTGGCGATATTCCCGGAATCATTGGTAAGTTAGATTATCTGGCTGACCTTGGTGTGGATTATCTGTGGCTGACCCCATTTTTTACTTCTCCAATGAATGATAACGGATATGATGTGGCGGATTATCGCCGCATCAATCCGTGCTTCGGAACCATGGAAGATGTGGAACGACTGATTGCGGAGGCCAAGAAGCGGGGCATTCTTCTCATGTTTGATATGGTATTCAATCATACTTCCACCGAACATGAGTGGTTTCAGCGAGCCTTAGCCGGCGAAGCCGAGTATCGGGACTTCTATATTTTTAAGGATCCCATCGACGGACATGAGCCGACCAACTGGCAGTCCAAGTTCGGGGGAAGTGCCTGGGAATATGTACCTTCCCTGGGCCAGTATTATCTGCATTTGTTTGATAAGACCCAGGCGGATTTGAACTGGGAGAATCCCAAGGTGCGGGAAGCGCTGAAGGATGTGATTCGTTTCTGGAAGGATAAGGGCGTTGGTGGATTCCGCTTCGATGTGGTGAATCTGATTTCCAAGCCGGCGGTATGGGAGGATGATACCATTGGCGATGGCCGCAGATTCTATACCGATGGACCTCATGTCCATGAGTATCTGAAGGAGTTGGTGGCAGATACCGGCATCGCAGATATGATGACGGTTGGTGAGATGTCTTCTACTTCCGTGGAGCAGTGTATCCGCTACACGAAACAGGAAGAGCGGGAACTTGCCATGGCCTTCTCTTTTCACCATCTGAAGGTGGATTATAAGAATGGAGACAAGTGGAGTCTGATGGATGCAGATCTTCTGCAGTTGCGGGATTTGTTTGCAACCTGGCAGGAACAGATGCAGGAAGCGGACGGATGGAATGCGTTGTTTTTCAATAACCACGACCAGCCCCGCGCCATTAGCCGCTTTGGCGATGACGGCAAGTATCGGCTGGAATCCGGCAAGATGCTGGGTCTTCTGATTCATGGCATGCGTGGTACACCTTATATCTATCAAGGTGAGGAAATCGGAACCCCCAATGCCGGATTTACGACGATTGAGCAGTACCGGGATGTGGAGAGTTTGAACTATTACAGGATTCTCTTAGAACAAGGAAAAAGTGAAGCGGAAGCTTTGGAAATCTTAGCAGCGCGCTCCAGAGATAACGGGCGCACCCCGATGCTGTGGACGGAAGAAGCGAACGCCGGCTTTTCTAACGTGGAACCTTGGCTGGCATTCCCGGTGAAGCGTCAGGGAATCTCCGTGGAGATCCAGCAACAGCAAGAGGATAGTATCTTACAGTTCTATCGGAAGCTGGTGCATCTTCGTAAGGAGCTGACCGTGCTCTCCGAGGGTAGCATCCGCTTCTTAGAGACTCCGGAAGGAGTGATCGGATATGAGCGATGCCTGGGAGAAGAGCGGCTTACGGTTCTTTGCAATCTGACGAATCGTAGAGTAGCACTGCCGGATACGATTCAGCCGGAAGGGGATGTGCTGTTGGATTCCTA
>JAEEGI010000404.1_pt1 | contig 146049 bp, 123 predicted proteins | sample 8958751 | NCBI WGS metagenome assembly JAEEGI01 (sample SAMN16246545, study PRJNA631951) | gut metagenome | biome: gut microbiome; feature: rumen; material: KS-attached | host: Bos | place: Iran: Karaj | collected 2018-10 | reverse complement strand
CATCAGCAGTTACACGGGCAGACATTTGAGCAGAGCACTTGCTGAGGTCTTTTCGAAGCTAGTGCGAGCCATGGGTGGCTACTTAGCGAGGTTTTGTCGAGCTTAGTAGAGTATCCCTGATGGCGGACCGAACAGTGCTACAATCCAAACGCCGTAGCAGGTAAGTTGTCCCTTCCTAAAGTGAGCCAGAGAGCCGCACCATTGTCCCTGGCTCCCTTCCCAAATGCGACAATGAGAACCATCCACAATGTCCCACCAACTGATTTCTTACAAAAAAAACAGCAGGATCACGATCTCGCCGTGGTCCTGCTGTTTCAAGCTAATCCATATTTACTTCTTCGCCGTAGCGCACTTGCTGCATCCACTGCAGCTTCCGCTGCATCCGCAGCTGCAGCCCTCGCCCTTGAGCTCGGCCTTAAAAGTTCTGATAGTGCGACGTCCTGCGAAGAAAAGTATTACTCCAAGTACGATCAGCACAATCGCATTTCCCAATATAGATGCCATATCGCACCTCCTGACTAATCAAAAACAATTACAACTATATCATGCAGTCATCTTGACTGCCATCTCCTTGCCCTCATCCTCAGCTGCCTGATAGCCTTTTCTGAAGATCATGTATAAAAGTCCAGCAAGAAGAACAATTCCTGCAACAGTGCCGATTCCAAATGGAACCTCACCGGCAATAAATCCACCGAGATTATAAACGATAAGAGCCAATACATATGCCCAACCGGTCATGTATCCGATTGCTGCCCAGGTCCACTTGCTGTTATTCATCTCACGCTTGATAGCTCCGATAGCAGCAAAGCATGGTGCACACAACAGATTGAAGATCATGAATGCGAAGGCTGCGATAGGTGTGTAATCAGCCGCAACTCTGTCCCAAATCTGATCACCATTCTCTTCAAGCTCTTCAGCTTCATTGTCATAATTATAAAGCACGCCGAAAGTACCAACAACATTTTCTTTAGCAACCAATCCTGTAACTGTTGCAACAGCAGGTTTCCAGTTGCCAAAACCAAGGGGTTTGAAAACAAATGAGAATGTATTTCCAACACCTGCAAGTAGTGACGCATCCATTGGATTAACCTCATCTGACGAAATATCCATTTTATCAGCCAGCTGCTCTACGTATGTATCCGTCACAACAGTCTCATCCTCAAAGAGATTGTCGACAAGGCCAAATTTGCCATTTACAAAACCAAATGATGAAAGGAACCAGATTATTACGGAAGCAACTACAATAACACTACCTGCTCTCTTGACAAATGACCATCCTCTCTCCCAGGTTGCACGAAGCACACCTGCTGCCGAAGGAACATGGTATGTAGGAAGCTCCATAACGAAAGGCGCCGGAATTCCTGCAAAAGCCTTAAACTTCTTTAAGATGATACCTGACATAATAATTGAGCCAATACCAATGAAGTAAGCTGAAGCCGCAATAAACGGAGATCCACCGAAGACTGCTCCTGCAATAAGTCCGATGATAGGAAGCTTTGCACCGCATGGCATAAATGTGGTTGTCATAATGGTCATCTTACGGTCACGCTCGTTCTCAATTGTACGGCTGGCCATTACACCGGGAACTCCACAGCCCATTGCCACAAGACATGGGATAAAGCTCTTTCCGGAAAGACCAAACTGTCTGAAGATACGATCCATGACAAATGCAACACGAGCCATATAACCCACGTCCTCAAGGATTGACAGCAGAACGAAAAGAACTAACATCTGTGGAACAAATCCTAAGACAGATCCAACACCGGCCACAATACCATCCTGAATGAGTCCATAAAGAACTGTTCCCTCTTCCACATGAAGAGCGCCAAGAATCGTTGCAAAGAATCCCGGAACCCATTCTCCGAAGATAACATCATTAGCAAAATCAGTAGCTCTGGTACCAATGGAAATGCTCCAGCCACCCATAGCTATTGAATATACCAGGAACATGATAAGAGCAAAAATCGGAAGTCCCAAAATCCTGTTGGTAACGATCCTGTCAATCTTATCAGATACGGAAAGCTCTCCCTTTGCAAGACCTTTCTTAACTGCCCTGTCTGTAATAGATGTGATGTAGGTGTATCTCTCATTTGTAATAAGTGACTCCGCATCATCATCCAGTGACTTTTCACACTCTTTAACCACAGCCTCAATTGCCTTAAGCTGATCAGAAGTCAGATGAAGCTCTTTTATCGCCTTTTCATCTCTCTCAAAGGCCTTTACCGCATTCCAGCGGATAAATCTCTCATCGCCGCTTCCCTTAATGATCTCTTCTATCTTAACAACTGCATCCTTAACTTCTCCTGAAAGGAAATCTGTATTATGTGTTGCCTTTCCGATCTTGGCAACTGTAACAGCCTTCTTTACAAGGTCCTGAGTTCCTTCGCTCTTAAGAGCTGAGAGCTCAACAACATCGCAGCCAAGAGCCTCTGAAAGAGCCTTAACATCAATCTTATCACCGTTCTTTCTTACCAGGTCCATCATGTTAAGAGCTACAACCATTGGAATTCCCAGCTCTAAAAGCTGTGTTGTCAGATACAGGTTACGCTCAATGTTGGTTCCATCAACGATATTGATGATGGCATCCGGCTTTTCAGTAACAAGGTATGTTCTTGAAACAACCTCCTCAAGTGTATATGGAGAAAGCGAGTAGATACCCGGAAGATCCTGAATAACTACGTCTCTGTATTCATCTCCCTTAAGCTTTCCCTCTTTCTTCTCAACAGTAACACCGGGCCAGTTGCCCACATACTGTCTGCTCCCCGTAAGATCATTGAACAGGGTTGTCTTACCACTGTTTGGATTTCCCGCTAATGCAATCTTTAGTTCCATTTTTCCCTCCGAAAATCAATTTAAATGTTGTAAGCCATTGCTAACATATACTCAAAAAAATATCATTCTACTTCGACAAATTCAGCATCTGCCTTACGTACTGTAAGCTCATAGCCTCTTACTGTGAGCTCAATAGGATCTCCTAATGGTGCTACCTTCCTGACATAAACCTCTGCTCCCTTGGTCAGTCCCATGTCCATGATCCTGCGCCTTGTGGGTCCCTCGCCGTGAAGCTTTACCACTTTGGCACTTGCCCCAATTTCAACGTCTCTTAATGTCTTCATCTTTTTCTCCCTTTTAAATTATTGTTATCTGGCAAAAGAGCTATCGCTGTAATTAAATGTAGATGCGATTTGCCAGTGTCTTATCCAATGCAATACGGCTTCCCTTAACACCAACTATCATGTTACCGCCGTTCTTGTTGACAACCTGTATCTCCTCTCCTGTCACAAATCCAAGAGTTGCCAGGTGCTGTCTGATTTCATCACTTCCTGAAATCTTCTGAATCCTGAGTAATTTTCCGCTATCTGCAAAAGTAAGTGGCATCATGAACACCTCTCTTTCTTAAAAAGCAATTAGTTCAAGCTAACATGTGTTACCTATCGCTAACTTCAATTAAAGAATATTCCTATGCTTAACGCTTGTCAATTATAAAAGGATAATTTTTATCATTTTCATCAAATTGACAACAACAAAAAGTGCTGCCACAGATTTTTTAGTAAATCTGCAACAGCACTGATTTTGCACTATCTAATTGCGTTAGCTTGTACTAACTGTCTTGATATTATTTTTATCCTCTACTTTATACTCATTTTCAGCTTAAGCTTCTATTATTCTTTCTCTTCATACACATTACCCCTTTTTATCCCTCATTCTCTCAATTGCATCCATGGCCAGACGGCTTCTCTCACACTCGGAAGCAGAAAGAGATATCTGCCATGCCAGAGGGCTTCCCTTCATATGCTCGGAAGCATAGGAAAGACCATTTGTCCTCTCATCAAGGAAAGGTCTGTCTATCTGGTTCGGGTCACCAAGGAGAATGATCTTGGTATCCTTGCCCGCTCTGGTGATGATGCCCTTGGCCTGGGTAGGCGTCATGTTCTGGGCCTCATCAATTATCAGGAAGGTCTTAAGGATAGATCTTCCTCTTATGAAGTTAATGGCTTCGCACTGAACTATTCCTCTCTCAAAGACCTCCTCAGTCTTGCCCTGCAGCTCCTTCTCATCTTTGTAGCGCTCCTCTTCATTGGAGTCAATCAGCTGTTCAAGATTGTCGATTATAGGTCTCATAAGTGGAGAAATCTTCTCCTGCTCATCCCCCGGCAAAAATCCGATGTCTTCGTCAAACTGTGAATTGGGTCTGCACACCAGAATCCTGCGGTACTCTCCTGTGGGGCGGTTGATCATCTTCTCAAGGCCCACAGCCAGTGAATAGAATGTCTTGGCTGTTCCTGCCATACCCTTTACGATAACCAGCGGAGCTACATCAGCAGGCTGCATAAGAGCTTCCTGCAAAAAATACTGTCCCGCATTTCTTGGTTTAACGCCGTAGGGCTGGCTCTTCTCGTACTCAAGCTTTTTGATAAAGCCTTTGCATACGCGGCCCATCTGGGTCTTGCCCACAGACTGATCTGCTCTTACAATTACAAATTCATTTTCATATAATTCAGGTTTGTACTGTTTTCCCTCCTCATCGCAGCAGTAAACGGCTTCTACCGGAATTCCCTTCTTCTTGAAATCCTTGAAGAGATCCTCGGGGGCATATACATCGATTCTGCCGGAATACTGCTCACCATTTCCCACAACCTGCTCGGTCGTGAAATCCTCTGACCTGATATTAAGGAGCTGTGCCTTAATTCTCATCAGAATGTCCTTGGTAACAAGAATTACCTGTTCCTTGCTGCTCTCACTAAGTCCCTTGCACACCTTGAGTATGCGGTTATCAGACTTATACTCTGACAAATCCTTGGGAAGCTCAACATCCTTAAAGTTCTTTTCCACTCTAAGGACTCCTCCATTATCGAGCTCCACACCCACAACCAGATCTCCCTGGCCTCTGAGCTGTTCAAGAATCCTGATGGCTTCTCTCACATTGGCTCCACGCTCACCTTCATCCCTCTTGTGCGTGTCAAGCTCCTCCAAGACTACCAGCGGAAGAACGACCTCGTTATCATCAAAGCACTTGAGAGCATGAGGTGCCTGAATCAAAACGTTGGTGTCCAGTACGTAGATCTTCTTCATGCGTAGGTCCCCCTATATGTATATGACTTTTAATCATTATACCATATATTGTGGTAATACAACAGAAAAATATCAAGAAATTGTGCATTGGTGACATTGCTATTATCATAGGTATTATGACATAGGGTCCGCCCAGCTTTAGCCTTTATTCGGTAATATCTCTGATTGCCTGTATCAGGCATTCATTGGAGGCATGATCCTTAACAGCGATCCTATAGTAGCCTTTGGGCAACCCTGCGAAATTACTGCAATCTCTGATAAGTATCCCACGCTCCAACAATCTACTATAAAGCTCAAGCTTAGTTTTTACCAGTATAAAATTTGTGTCAGATGGGTAAACTTTTACTCCGACAGCTTTTAGTTCACCTTCCAGAAATGCTTTTTCCTCCTCAATAAGTTCACCGGACTGTCTGGCAAAAGAGCTTTTTCCTATAATATCAGCACAGCAGATACCTGCACGATTTGCAAATACTGACATATTCCATTCGGGAAGGTAAGTCCGTAGTTTTTGAATGTTCTGCTCACAGCTCATGGCAAAGCCCACTCTCACGCCGGGTATGGAAAAGAGCTTTGTGTAGGCATCTACAACGAAGAGATTTGGATATTTATCCAAGAATTCTCTGGCACTGACATAGCTGCAGTCTGAAGCAGGTCCTGTCGCTACAGCAGATTTTGACAGTCCCCAAAAGCACTCATCAACAATGAGTGTTGCGCCAACATCATTGCACTTCTCCATAATACCGGCAAGCACATCTTTTCGTATCAGCTTACCTGTTGGATTATTGGGATTCCCCAGTATCACCAGATCAACATCAGCAGTTACGGCTTCCACAAACCTGTCAGCGAGCTCGAATTTGTCCGCCTCCTCACCGCAGTCGCTTTCATCGCAAATGTTGTAGCGAACTATCTCACACTCCGGCTGGCACTTAAGCACATGCTCATAGCCATAGAAGCTGGGCACAGGCAAAAGAGCTTTCTCCGGCCTTACCATGTTTACAATAGCCATGAGAAGCTCTGATGCTCCATTTCCGCCAACAATGTTTTCAGGGGTGATATGCGTCGCCTTACCATTTACATTTTCAGATCTGCAGACAGCTTCTCTAAACGCTGTCTGATAAATGTCCGGATAGTTCGATATCTCTTTTGCCGCATCCGCTATCGCTTTCCTGACTTCTTCAGGGCAGGGCATTGGATTAAGGCTTACCGAGAAATCATATTCAATTTTCTTGTCATATATCTCTCCGCCGTGAAGCATATATTCTCCGGTTAAATCAAATAACACCTGCAAGATACAGTATCAATACCACTGCGCCAAAAAACGCCACACACAGCGCCTCTGTGCCATACATAAGCCTGCAGGCTCTTGCAATATCTTCCCTCTCAATGGGTCTTATATCGTCTCCGATATAAGGCTTTTTCACAATCTCTCCAAAGTAGCTTGCATCCCCCGCCAGGCGAAGGGACATAGCTCCCGCCAGTGCACTCTCTGTCTGTGCTGAGTTGGGAGATTTGTGATTGTATCGATCCCTCTTAAATATCCGGAAAGCCTCTTTTCCCGAATAGTCCCTGCCACAAACAAATGCCGCAAGGATCATTAAAAGAGCGCTTATTCTGGAAGGCAGGAAGTTGAACACATCATCCATCTTGGCTGCCACTTTCCCGAAATACTCATACCGGTCGTTGTGATATCCAAGCATGGAATCCATGGTATTAACAGCCTTGTAAACAAGCCCAAACACCGGGCCTCCAATAAAGCAACATATCATCGGTGCTATAACTCCGTCAGAAGTGTTCTCCGCCACAGTCTCCACCGCTGCCCTTATAACTCCGGCTTCGTCAAGGCAGTCCACGTCGCGCCCAACTATCATGGAAACAGCTTTTCTTCCAGCTGCAAGTCCGTCATCAGCAAGAGCCTCACTGACTTTCATACTCTCATCCTTAAGATTCTTTGCCGCAAGACAATAGGCGGTAAGTATCGCTTCAATGGCAATTCCAAGGAATCTGTTTACCCTGTATGCGCCAAAACATATTGCAAAACTCACGCAAAAGGTCAGGGCTATGACAATAAACCAAAGAAGCATTCCCTTAAAGAACTCAGCCTTTTTATTTCTGACAGCGTTCGCAGGCTCAGCCTCTTTTTCCCCCATAAACGCCTTATCCAAAAGAGCTATCACCCTCCCCATAAGCCTTATTGGATGAGGCATCCAGTGCGGATCCCCAACAATCCTGTCTATAATTACTCCCAGCAAAAATGCCACAAAGTGCTCAACCATAATCAAACCACCAGAAAATAAACCGCCAGCACCAGGAGCCCCAAAAGCTCACCCCTGACAATAAACATACCCGCCGTATCTCCCGTGACTCCTCCAAACTTCTTCTTACAAAGATACGCATAATAAAAGCAAAAACACATCAGCGCCGCAAATACAATAGTTCCGGCTGTCAGATTCATATAAATTATAAAAACTCCGGAAGCCGCAGCCTGAAACGTCAGAAACGTAAAGTCCACGCTCCCGCCATGTCCGGTCTCCACCGCCAGCATACCATCCTTTTTCGCCTTTGGAAGCACCAGACTCATAACGCCGCAAAGCGCCCTGACAAACACAAACAGCAGTGCAAACATATAAACAGGCGCCTCACCGTTTCCATAAACCAAAAGGTACGCTCCTGTCAAAAACAAAAGCCCAAACCGCGCCAGCCCTATCACCGCGAAAGCGCCTATATGCGGATCCTTCATTATCTCAAGGCTCCTCTCAGGTCCTGAATAGGATGACAGCGCATCACAGACATCCATGTACCCATCCAGATGGAACCCACCCGTGATCACCAGCGGCACCAGACAAAGCGCCACAGCCTTAACAAACACCGGCGCTCCCATATATAAACAGAGCTTCCACATCCCGATCTCAGCAGCGCCGATAACCAGCCCCACCAGCGGCAAAAAGCTGATGGCATGGCCGTACTCATCCTCCTGCCACTCAAACTGAGGCATCGGTATCCTGGAATATAATGAAAATGCTATCAGCAGACTCTTAAGTATTTTCACTCTTTGCCCATTCTCCTTCATCAAATTCATATATCACATCAGCCACTTTACGCAGCCTCTCATTAACCTCATCAAGACGCCTTACAAACTCCCTGGTCTCATCATCATACCCTTCTGCGTCTCCCGGAAAAGAGTTCGTAACCATCACCACATTCTTTGCCATTCTGCAAAGCCTTGCCACATCCATCACAACATCACTCTCTCCATCAGAGTGCATCACATTTCCTACCAGGTTTGAAACGCACTCCAAAAGCACGGTAGCATCTCCGATTTCTGCCACATCCGCCATAGCCCCGGAAACCTCCAGAGGAGCCTCTATGGTAAAAAAGCCTTTCCCATCCCTCTGCTTTCTGTGCTTATCTACCCGCGCCCTTCCCACATCGTCCAGGATCTCCATGGTGGCCAGATATATTCTTTTTCCATCCCCGGACATATCCATCACCAGCTTTTCAGCCAGCTCCGATTTTCCGCTGTCCGGAACACCTACAACCAAAACCACCATCAGTCAAACCTCTTGTATTCATCAATCTCATAATCAGCAAAGCTCGCCGCATTATCATAAAAATCAAGTGCCACCTCAAGCAGCGGAAACAGCATCAAAGCCCCTGTTCCCTCACCTAGAGCCAGATTTCCATTTATAAGAGGCTTTAGCCCCAGTTCATTAAGAGCAAAGAGATTTCCCTTCTCCCTGCCTGAGTGAGAAGCGATCATATAATCTCTGCATCCCGGTACCAAAGAATCAGCAACAAGCGCTGCACAGGTGCTTATAATCCCATCAAGTACGACAGGAACATGATATATTGCACAGCCTATACAAACTCCTGCAAGTCCTGCTATATCCAGGCCTCCCAGAGTTCTTAATATCTCAAGTGCCCTCTCCCTTGCATCCGCCTGAAGAAAGCTGTACTTCATCAGAGCTTTTCTTATAACCAATATCTTTCTAAACAGTCCCTCATGAGACAGACCCGCGCCTCTTCCTGCCACATCCGACGGATCCAGCTCCAAAAGAGCGCACAGAACAGCTGCCGATGTGGTGGTATTCCCTATTCCCATCTCTCCGATAGCGATCATATCAACGCCCCTCTCAGAGAGGTCTTTTACCAGGTCCACACCTACAAATATTGCCTCCAAAGCCTCCGCTTCACTAAGCGCCGGCCCATTCATAAAATTTTCCGTGCCCCGTCTGATCTTGTGCCCAAGGACTCCGGGAATAATATCGTCGCAGTCAATTCCAATATCCACTGCCATGACTCTTGCTCCAACCTTCTTAGCCATGGTACTTGCAGAGCTGATTCCTTTTCCCAGCGCTGCAGCAACAGCCCTGGTGATCTCACTGCCACTCTGGGATACGCCCTCTTCCACAATTCCGTTATCAGCGCACATAACTATGAGCGTCTTCTTCTCAAGACTGGGCTTTACACTTCCCTGTATTGCACCGATTTTGCATACAATATCCTCAAAGTCTCCAAGCGAATCCAGTGGTTTTGATATCCCATCCCACTTACTCTTGATCTCGGAAAAGACCTTTTCCTCAGGCACATCTATCTTAAGCTCAAACAGTTCGTCCTTTGTCATACTCTATACCCTTATATCCTCAAAAATCTCTCAATCATCCTGCTACAGGACGGATAATACAGATGCGCAAAGCCTCCGAATGCATTTACCGAAAGCTGATATCCGCTCCATCCCTTGCCACCGCGAAGCCTCTGAACATTTAACACATCTCCGTTATCCGTGGTGTCGTAGTAGTGGAACTCATGTCCTCTTACCCGCTCTCCCTCCACAAGATAAGGAATGTCTTTTGAAGCACTTACCTCAACATATCCAAAGTGCGAAAGCTTATCTTTCTTATAACAATTCCCCCGAAAGACTCCGGCCATGTTATAAACATCACCTTCTGCCGTCTCAAGCCTCTCCTGAAGATAAAGAAAACCTCCGCACTCCGCAAGGATCGGCATCCCATCACTGGCTGCCTTTTTGATATCAATCAGCATATCTTTGTTTTCTGAAAGCTCTTTGGCATACAGCTCCGGATAGCCGCCGCCAATAATAAGCCTTGAAACCTCCGGCAGCCTCTTGTCATGGATTGGGGAAAAGAACTTTATCCGCGCTCCCATCTTCTGAAGGAGCTCCAGATTATCCTGATAGTAAAAACAAAACGCCTCATCTTTGGCGACTCCAACGGTCACATCTCGTAGTTCGCCATAGTCACTGTCTTCTTCTCTCGAAGAGATTCCTTCCGCGCTTCCCGCAATCTCCAGAAGGGCATCCATATCAAGACTCTTTGAAAGCTCATTCGAAACCATGTCAATTACCGACAGGATCTCAGGAATCTCCGACGGCATAACAAGCCCCAGATGTCTGCTCTCAAGGACCGCTTTCCCAAGAACAGGAAGATACCCTATTACAGGAATTCCCAGCTCGCTCCTTATCATCTCTGAAAGCTCACCTGCCAGTCCTGCCGATACTCTGTTCAGTATCACTCCTCTGATAGCTCTTTTACCACCTATGAGTGTATCGCCATACTCAAGATACCCCTTTATCAGCGCCAGCACAGACCTGCTCATCCCCTTGGCATCCACCACTAAAACAGCAGGAGTTCCGGTCTTAACGCACAGATCATAGGAGGAACCGATCCCTTCCGAAAGCCCAAGGCCATCATAAAAACCCATCACGCCTTCAATAACGCCAATGTCAGCGCCCTCCGCTCCATGAGTCAAAGTCGCCTTAACTCCCTCTTCTCCAGCCATTACCAGATCCAGATTCCTTGAGGGGACTCCAAGGACAGTCCTGTGAAACATGGGATCGATAAAGTCCGGCCCGCATTTATAGGCGCAGGGATGAAAGCCCTTCTTTAAAAGAGCCCTGAGAAGCCCGCAGGTTATGAGAGTCTTTCCACTCCCACTTCCCGGCGCACATATGAGAAACCTGGGCAAAGTTTTTGTTTCTCCCATCACCTTACACCTTCCAGTTCAAACGCTATAATAAACACAGGATTTAATCCATCCGCCATGTGATAATTTCCAGCTTCCCTGTATCTTGCCACAGTGATCTGCATAACCTCCACATCACTGCCACCAAGACTCTTTATAACCTCCATGGTCTGGCCAAGGGTCTCAAGAGTGACGCAGTTAACCACAAACCGAACTCTGCCGTTGTCACTGACGCACCACTCCACGATTTCCTTAAGCTTTCCCGAGCTTCCGCCCACAAACACATGAGTTGGCTTAGAAAGCCCCTCCAGCACCTCCGGAGCAGCACCTTCAACAATCTCCATATTCCCGAGCCCAAACTTCGCCCTGTTCTGTTTCAGAAGCGCGACAGCAGCCTCTTTTTTCTCTATAGAAATGACTTTTACCGTAGGATCAAGAAGTGCAGCCTCAAGCGATATGGATCCAGTACCTGCGCCCACATCCATAAGGACACTTCCCTTTGTCAGTCCAAGCTTTCTAAGAGACAATGCCCTGACCTCTTCCTTGGTCATTGGCACATCACCCCTTATTATTTCATCATCCTTTAGAGCAGGAATCAGCTTTTCCCCCTTCGCTCCGGGATTCTCAATATATAAAATAACCTTTCCGCCGATATCCTCAGCCCTAAAATCAGCAGCTCTGTACTCGATCACCTTTTCATCGCCGCAACCAAGATTCACTCCAAAAACAGCCCTGCAGCTCTCATCCGTATTCCCGGCAATCTCCAATGCATCCGCCGCTCCCGAAGGAAGCACAATTAGTCTCTCATTCTTCCTGATATATCCAGCCACATCGCAGTCTCTTCCATGGTGTGGCACCACACTCACATCTTCAAGAGCCGCTCCAATCCTTCCCGCAAAGAGAGCCACCGAAGAAACACCGGTGATCTTAGATACTCTGTAACCCCTGCTTTCAAAAAATTCTCCGGCCTTTTTAGCACCGCTGCAAAGACTGATATCTCCTGAAAATACCACCAGAGGATTCATAAATTCATTATGCAAATCCAGATACTCACCTATCTTCTCGCCCTCATACCAGGGCATCTTGGGCACATTTACTCCCTCAAGTCTCTCTATCACAGACTCAGCCCCAAAGACAACATCCGACTTTTCCAGCGCCCTGGTAAACTCAAGGGTATAAAACCTGCTATCCCCCGGGCCAACACCCGCCAGGGTAATACTCTTTACAACCTCTTTATTCTTAACCGCAACTCCGGTTATCTCCTGAAGCTTCTTTACAATCTCTTTAAGCCCGAGACCGCCGGCATCAATAAGCTCCCTCTCAGGGTTCTTTACAACGATCACCCTGGCCTCACAGTTCTTAGCCGCCTGGATCTTCGCTCCAAAGCCCCCGGCCTGACCGCTCTCCTTGGTCAGTATCACTCCGGCGTCCACCTCTCTTATCAGCGCCTCATTCATAGCCTCAGAAAACGGCCCCTGCATTGCGATGATCTGTCGCCCTGAAAGCCCCGCCTCATGGCACTTCTCGATGCTGGCCACATCCGGGATTATCCTCACAAACACCCTGGACTTATCCCTGATCCCAGCCATCAGCTCTTTTAAATCTCTGCTCCCTGTCAGCAGCAAAATGTTGCCCCTTGCCTTATCCAGCGCGCAGGCCGCCTCCTGAACATCATTCACGTAATCCACGTTCTCATAATCAGGCAAAAGACCTTCATCCTTCCTGACAAGCCTCAAATATGTGAAAGCTTCCCTCTCGCAGGCATTTCGGATCTCTTCTGACGCTTTAATAGCAAAGGGGTGGGTGGCATCCACAACAGCGCAGTACTCACCGCTTCGAATAAGCTCCGCGATCTGTCCGGCTTCAAGCCTTCCGACCAGAAGACTGTCCTCTCCACTCTCAAGCTCCACCGTCTTTCCATATTCTGTTGCAACACTCACTACATGAGGAATACCCAGCTCACCCAGCTTTTTCGCCAAAAGCCTCCCCTCAGTAGTTCCGCCAAATATCAGAATCTTATCTCTCACTGCTATATCCTCTTGCCGTAACCATCCGGCCATCGATACTTTTTGTGGATGCATTACCTATAAATACAGTCGAAAACATATCAGCCGGGGTATCCCTGAGCTCCGCCAGACTCATTACCTGATAGTCTTCTCCGTCTCTTCCGACATTTCTTGCAATTCCGCAGACCCGCTCATCGCCAATTTCATCTATAAGGATCTCGCAGGCCTTCTTAAGAAAGCCCTTCCTGGACTTGCTCTCCGGATTGTAGATAACGATAACAAAATCTCCCTGAGCCGCCAGTCGAAGCCTTTTTTCAATCAGCTCAAAGGGCGTCAGCCTGTCACTGAGACTGATCAGACAAAAATCGTGCACCAGTGGAGCCCCCAGAACTGCACCGCCACTTATAGCCGCCGTAACGCCTGTGGCCACCCTGATCTCCACCTCCGGGAACTGCCTTCCCATCTCATACACCAGACCAAGCAGCCCATATATCCCGGCATCGCCGCTGCAGATAAGAGCCACCTTTTTTCCACTGTCAGACTCGGAAAGAGCAAGCCTTACCCTTTCCTCCTCCTTCATCATGGGAGTACTGATGAACTTTTTATCACTAAACCAGGGCCTTACCAGGTCGCAGTATACCGTGTATCCCACGATCTCGTCGCACCCGTTAAGAACCTTGGCTGCCTTTATGCTCATGTCCTCGTAACGCCCCGGCCCAATACCAACCACATACAAGCTCTTACCCTTCATAGAAATAACTCCTCCCAATCACTCCAACAGCCAGTGTCATACCATTTTCTGCTCTCTTACCACTAAGGAGCCTTGCGCATCCGTAGGCCATCACCGATCTCTCACACACATTGTCCGCTCCAACCATGCTCCTTACAAACTCCGAAGATGAAAACTCGCCCTCCTGTGCCATCAGCGTATCTTCATCAAAAGTTACAAACTCAGCCCCAAAGTGCGATGCCATCTCCAGAATTCCTTTTTCTTCCTTCTTAACTTCAATGGAAGTGACCGCACCTACAGCGGCCTCATCTATCCCAAGCTCTGCCAGCACATCCTGTACAAAGCTTATAAGCTCTGCGCCGTCCTTGCCCTTCCTGCAGCCCACGCCCAGCACTATACACTTGGGAATCAGCCTCAGCTCATCCCCACTCCCCACTCCCGGTGTTATGGTAAAAGAGCTGTATCCGCCTCCATCATTCTTCTCATCAACAGAAATCTCTCTAATATTCTCAGTGTTTATCCTGACATCAATCACATCCGAAAACTCCGGATCAACATGGAAAAAAGCCTCGTGTTCTCTAAGAAGATCCGCCGTAAACTCCCTGGCCTTTTTCATGTCACTGATAACAAGATTGTTCTCTGCCGCGAACACATCCACAGCAAACTCGCCCCTTACATCAGTTGCAGTTGTGATGACAGGAGTCGCTCCAATAATTGCCGCAAGCTTTTTGGCAGCCGAAACTCCACCCCCAATATGCCCGGACAAAACCGGTATCACATACTCACCTTTTTCGTCTATGACAACAACAGCAGGGTCAACAGTTTTATCAGCTACAAAAGGCGCAATGACTCTGACTGCGATGCCACAGGCACCAATGAAGACCAGAATATTTCCAGTCCTGAAGTTTTCCTGTACCCAGACAGGCAAGGATGCCACATCAGTCGCCTTATCGTGACCGACATCGCCACTCCAACTCGCCGCATTCAGCATCCTATCCATCAGCCTCTCACCGGCATCAGTAAAACATATAAACTTGTAGCTTCCCTTCTCAGCCCTTTTCATACATTTTTTCCTTAAGCTTTTTTATCACCCTGGCATAATTACTCCGATAGTGTACAAAGCCACAATCTTTGCAGTTCTTCACACCCTTGCCGGTATAGAAATACTCTCCGCCGCAGTCCGGAACATCGTACAGAGGACAGTAACAGAACATGCAGTTAAATTCATCCTTTGGCACATCATGACACGGAAAATACTCGCAGGCAGTATTTACGAAATAGCTGGAACCCCTCTGCTTTTTGACAGTTCCAAAGCTTCTAAGCACCTTCTCATACATGTCATCCGACAGGTTGAAAAGCTCTTTTAACAGCCCCTCTTCTATTACTTCATCCGGCTTCTTAACCAGCACATGACCATCCTTATAAACAAGCAGGAGTCTTGTGCAATACTCTATAGCAAGCTCCAGTTCATGCAGAGATGCCACAATGGTAATCCCCTCAGCTGAGAGTTTTTTTAATGTCTCCATCAGCTCATATCTATGCCTGATATCCATATATGATGTGGGCTCATCCATCACCATGTACCTTGGCTGCTGACAGATTGCCCTTGCTATAAGGGTCCTCTGTTTCTGACCATCACTGATATCACTGAAGGGAATATCTGCCAGATCCTTTATCTTCATAAGCTCCATGGCTCTTTCGATCTGCTTGTGATCCTCATCCTTCAAAATCCCAAAGCCATCGGTAAAAGGGATCCTTCCTGCGCTGACCACATCACTGCAGGTCATAAGGATCGGCTTAACCCTCTCTGTTGTCACAACACTCATCTTCCTGGAAATCTCTTTTTCCGTGGCAGATGAAATGTCCAGATCACCAATATGAACACTTCCTCCGATCAGAGAGAGGCTGCCGTTTATGGTCTTAAGAAGTGTGGACTTTCCGCCGCCGTTTGGACCGATAACGCCTATGATCTCACCCGGCTCCACCGTCAGCTCCACATTTCGTACTATTATTTTTTTGTGATAACCGGCCGAAACGCCTTCAAGCTTCATTGTTTATATTTCTCCTGATTATCATGAAGATTACTATTGGTGCACCAAACAGTGATGTCACAGCTGATATGTTTAGCTCTGTAGGCGCAAACATGCTTCTGGCGATAAGGTCCGAAAACATGCAGAACACCGATCCTGCCATAAATGCCGCCGGCACCAGTACTATAGGCTTTGAAGTTCTTAATATCTCTCTCATAAGGAAAGGCACCGCTATTCCAATAAATGAAACAGGTCCAACAAATGCAGTTACACAGGCTGACAGAATACTTGATAGCAGAATAACTTCGCTCCTTGTAACCCTGACATTGACGCCAACGCTTCTGGCGTAGCCTTCGCCTAATCTGAAAGCATCAAGCGACTTACTCAGCAGCATCACCAGCACAAAGGATATTCCCACCAGCACCAGCGCATACTTAACATTTCCCATGTCCACTCCAGAAAAACTTCCCTGGGACCAGCCGTGGAGATTAACGATATCAGAATCATCCGCAAAGGCTATCAGAAAGTCCGTGACAGCGCTGCAGATGTATCCCACCATGATTCCCGCAGCCAGCAGCACCGCCATGTTTCTGACTGCCCTTGATATCAGAATGATAAATCCCGTCGTCAGAATAGCTCCCGCAAAAGCCGCCAGTATCAACAGCAGCGACGAGGTTGATCCTGTACTTCCCACCAGGAATATCAGTACCAGCGCCACCATCATCTTGGCCCCGGAGGATATTCCAAGGATATACGGACCGGCGATTGGGTTTGAGAAATACGTCTGCAAAAGAAATCCCGACACCGCCAGGCCTCCTCCAAGAATTATGGTCATCAGAACTCTGGGGAGTCTTATATCCATAATGATGGCTCTCGTCCTGTCATCTGCTGCTCTTCCTGCGAGAGCGCGAAGGATGTCTCCAAAGCTTATATGAACATTTCCTATCCCGATACTCAGGAAAAGTCCACACAGTATCAGGATTGTCAGAGAAGCAAAGGTAATAACTCCTCTCACAGATCTCTTTTTATCCATCAGTTCTTACACCTTTTCTGTAGCCTGTTGTAAAGGATGGGTCGTAGAGCTTTGATTTCTCATAGCCCTTTGGACTTACCACCTCTCCAACTATAATAAGAGCTGTCTTTGTAATGCCTGCATCTCCGGCAGTCTGCGCAAGACTTCCAAGGCTGCACACGTACTTTTCTTCTTCCGGCCAGGTCGCCTTGTAAACTATCGCACAGGGCGTATCCTTATCCCGCCCCGATGCTAACAGCTCATCAACAAGCCCCGGTATATCTCCTGCTGAGAGGAAGAATACCATTGTAGATCCGTGCTTCGACAGCTCACGGACCGACTCCTTTTCAGGAACCGGAGTCCTTCCTTCCATTCTGGTTATGATGAGGCTCTGGCTGATTCCGGGAAGTGTATACTCAAGGTCAAGAGCCGCAGCAGCTCCGCAAAAAGAGCTGACACCCGGGGTCACATCGTACCCGATATCAGACTTATCGAGTTCATCCATCTGCTCCCTGATAGCCCCATAAATACTGGGGTCTCCGGTATGGAGTCTGACTGTAGTCTTACCGGATACCTCCGCAGCGCTGATAATATCTATCACCTCAGGAAGGCTCAGCTTTGCACTGTCGTATATCTCGCACCCTTCTTTTGCATAGCCAAGAAGCTCCTTATTTACGAGAGACCCGGCATAAATTATTACATCAGCCTCTTCTATAAGCTGTTTTCCCCTTATAGTGATAAGATCCACCGCTCCGGGACCGGCACCCACAAAATGTACCATTACTCTTCACCTCTAATTCTATCCAGCAGCTCCATTGCACCCATGCTGCCTGATAAAAAGCTGTAATCGCCCTCAAATATTATGTCTTCAACTCTCACACTGCCATCTGCCCAGCTCTCCATATTTTTCTTTATCCTTTCAGAAACCTCTAAAAAGACCTGCTCCTTAATTCCGGCTTCTGTTATGATCCTGACTGCTTCATCAGTCATTACGCACTCATCCAGCTGAGGCTTTAGCTTCTCATACTCTGCACCTGCTGCAAACTCCGAAACCACATCACACAGGATTTCCATCCTGTGATCGCCATATTTTGAATGAGTATTCCTGATATCTCCGGCAACCTTTACGAGCTTGCCAAGATGCCCCACAAACAGCACATCCCTAAAACCTGTATCCCGCGCCATAGCCAGCGTGTCATATACAAAATTCGAGCAGAGCACCGCCCGATCCTCATCTATCGCATAAGTATCCTGAATAAACTTAAGTCCGTAGTTACCCGGTGCCATCAGAAGAATCTCTTTTCCCATAGCCCTCTGCATACCGATCTGGGCTCTGATGGTTCCAAGGATTCCCTCATCACTCATGGGCTCCACTATTCCGGTGGTGCCAAGAATGGATATACCGCCAACAATGCCCAGCTTGGAGTTAAAGGTCTTCTCAGCAATCCTCTCTCCCTCCGGTGCACTGATGATGACATTTACGCCCTTATCTGCAGCCCCATGAGCCATAAGCACCTCAGAAATGTTCTCTCTTATCATCTTCCTGGGTACTGAATTGATGGCAGCTTCTCCTATCTTCTGATCAAGCCCGGGCTTTGTGACGCGGCCTATACCCGCTCCGCCATCAATGAGTATTTCTCCACCATCACCAAAGCTCACACTTGCCCTGATCTTCATGCCATCAGTGGCATCCACATCATCACCGCCGTCTTTTATGACGCTGCAGCTCACCGCTCCTTCGCGCTTTTCGATATCCACAATTTCCGCGATGTACGTAATCCCCTTAGGCGTCACAATACTGACCTGGGACATATCCTCATCCCCAAGGAGCATACAAAGGGCAGCCTTTGCCGCCGCTGCAGCACAGCTTCCCGTGGTGAATCCGCATCTTAACTTTTTGTCGTCCTTTATGGTGTAAAGTCCGTTATCCATTTAATCTTCCATTGTGTAAAGAATCGAGTTGCAGATTGCCGCAGCCACAGTGCTGCCTCCTTTTCTGCCCCGGTTTATGATGTATGGAACATCCAGCTTTTCGATCAGTTCTTTGGCCTCAACAACGTTCACAAAGCCCACGGGAACGCCGATTATCATCTCGGGCTTATAGCTCTTTTCACTGATAAGTTCATACAGACTTGCCAGTGCTGTAGGGGCATTGCCTATTGCAAAGATAAGCGGCTTATCTATCTCAGCTGCCTTCTCCATGCTGACAAAGGCCCTGGTCACTTCTCTCTTTTTAGCCTCAGCGGCCACATCCTCATCAGCCATGAAGCAGTGAACCTCTCCGCCGTAGAGGGAAAGAGCCCTCTTGTTGATTCCAGCCATAGCCATGTTTGTGTCCGTCACAATATGTGCACCATTTCTGATGGCAGCCTTAGCTTTGGCCACCGCTCCATCAGAGAACATGAGCGTATCCGCATATTCAAAGTCCGCAGTGGTATGAATCACCCTGACAACAGTGTGTTCATTCTCCGCAGGAATAACCTTTCCCATTTCCTTAAGCTCCGCTCTTATGATGCGAAAGCTCTCTTTTTCTATATCCGCAGGTTTTACTTCTCTAAGCTCCATTATCATCTGCTCCTATATTCCAATAGCCCGGTGTATCAGTTCCATATCCAGACACTCTTCAAGTTCATCAGCTAATCTGTCCAGTTCCTTCTCCTGCTGTTTTATATGACTTATCAGCGCAGGCAGTGGATTTTCAATTCCTTTTTTCTCAAACAGGGCCTTCAGTATCGCTCCGGCAATATCCGCCTCATCAAATATTCCATGAACATAAGTCCCAAGGACATTTCCATTGGTAATTACCGGAAAGATCTCTTTTTCCGAGCTGGTCCTGCCCATATGGATCTCATATCCGCTAAAACTCTTCCCATTTAGGCAGGCATAAATGCCATCAAGACCATCTATCTGTCCTGACACCTGCTTAAGACTTTTATCTGTCTCAAACACTGTATCCACTGGCAAAAGTCCCAGTCCATTCGCCTGAACACTATCAGCATTTGAAGTGCTATCATCAATACCTCTGCCAAGAATCTGGAAACCGCCGCAGATTCCTACGACCATTCTGCCATTCTCCGCCGCCTTTAGAACAGCCTTATCAAGTCCCTTATCCCGCAGCCACTCAAGATCTCCCATAGTATTCTTGGTCCCTGGAATGATCACCATATCCGCATCCGGCACTGCCCCGGGATCATCAGTATAAATAAACTGCACGTGCTCCAAATTTTCAAATATCGAATAATCGGTGTAATTACTGATATAAGGAAGTCTTACAACAGCAATCTTCACCGAATTACTATCATCTTTAAACGATGAGCTTGTCTTAAGGCTCTCCGACAGACTGTCCTCCTCATCAAGCTCAAGCTCCATGTAAGGAACAACTCCGGCAAAGGGTATGTCACAGTATTCCCTGAACATATCAAGTCCCGGTGTCAAAAGACTCACATCCCCCCTGAACTTGTTGATGATAAGCCCCTTTACCCTGTCCCGCTCCTTTTGCGGCATCAGATTCACCGTGCCAAGAAGCTGTGCAAAAACTCCGCCGGGATCAATATTGCCAACCAGTAGTACCGGCGCATTAAGGAGCTCTGCCAGCCCCATGTTCACTATATCCTCAGAGCGAAGATTTATCTCCACAGGACTTCCCGCCCCTTCAATAACAATGATATCCGTATCCTTTGAAAGCCTCTCATAGGCCTCAAGGATCGTTGGAATATATTCCTTCTTTCTTTTGAAGTACTCCCTGGCCTCCATATCGCCAACAGGAAGACCATTTACTATAACCTGTGACGACTTGTGCCCCGTGGGCTTTAAAAGGATCGGATTCATATCACTGCTGGCCGCTCTTTTCGCCGCAACAGCCTGAAGTGCCTGAGCCCTTCCAATCTCTTTTCCGTCATAGGTCACGAAGGAGTTAAGGGCCATGTTCTGGGACTTAAAGGGCGCGACACTATAGCCTTCGCGGCGCAGTACCCGCAAAAGCCCTGCAGTCAGTATGCTCTTTCCGGCACCGCTCATGGTGCCCTGTATCATCAGATTTCCGGCCAATCCTTCTCCTTACTTCAGCTTATAGAAAAACTCTGTTGTTTCTTTTCCTTCTTTTATCACTTCATACAGGTCGCTTATTACGCTTCCTGTCCTGTTTGCAAACTGATACAGGGATTTTTCGCAGACCCACACATCTCCGGTGCCTACCGCTTTAAAATCCCCAAAGGTCACATCCATTTTTGAGAGCTCATCGATATCCTTTGGCGGATCCTGGATAGTCCCATTGTATATCAGGATATCCGCATCCCTGGCGTAGTCATAGAATGCCTCTATGCTGACATTGACCTGAGACGTCGCCTTTTCATCGCTCTCTATATCCGGCGCAAGATAGGTTCCGCCGGCCTTTTCTATCATCTTTACAAAGTAGTCATTTCTTTTCTTTGTCACTATCTGGTGACTTGAATTCACCGAGAACACTGCCACGCTCTTTCCGGACACACCACTCAGGTCAATTCCCTCGGCCAGCCTCTTCTGCTCCTCAAAGGCATCCCCTGCCTCTTCCTCCCTGTCGCACAAAAGCCCGTAGACCCTGATCCACTCCAGCCTTCCAAGAGGCTCACTCTCATAGCTGGACCTGTCGATAAATGTGGGAATCCCAAGCTTTTCCAGCTTCTCAATAACCTTGGGTGTATGAAGGATCATGGTGTTCTCAACAGCCAGATCCGTACTCTTTTCCATCATCATCTCGTAGTCAGGAGCACTGTACTTGCCGCCATACAGCATCGCGCCGCCATCCATGGCATCCCTGGCGGAATCTATAAACCAGTCATCCCTTTTGGTTCCCGAAAGCGTTATCCTGTCCACAGCGCCGATGGAATCGAACTGGCACATAACTGCTGACGCAGCCAGATAAATACTTGAGAGAGGTTTTTGGATCACTATCATGTCTGCATTCAGCCCTGCAGGAATCTGTGAGTCTTTTGGAACAATCATATAATTTCTTCCATCCTGCACAGCTATCACAGCATATCCGTCCTCATACCTGTGTATCCTGAACCCTTCCGCAAAAGAGCTTTCGTCTGTGGATAGATACTGAAGGCCCGTAATATCCGGAGCCTCCATTGACGCAGCCACAAAACCGTTCTGCGTCTCTTCCTCATGCTCCTGCTCATCATCCCCAAGTGTAAATAACAAAGTGTAATCAATGAGATGCGCCGTACTCATGGCAGTAGTGTCCGCCTGAACCGCCATCTCTTTTCCCAGAACAATCGGGATCTCAAACTCCGAACCGTACTCTGTACTGACCGGATAATAGGTATTTCCGTCGACTATCATATAATCATAATTTGAACTGCTCCAGATAATATCTGCAACAGCCTTACCACCCTTTACCGTGATCTTGCAGGGGCTCTCAATATACGCCTTACCACTGCCACCTGATAATGCCACAGATGCGGCGTATTCCCCATCGGAAATACTGCCGCATCCAGACAGGCAAAGGGCCAATATAAATATCAGCAAATACTGCCTTACATTCTTAATATTACTTAATGACACTTGCCACATGCTCCACGTAAAGCTTCTGAACATCTTCTATTCTGCCAAGACCTGAGATCTGACATGTAATCTCGTCAAAAGAGCCATCGGCCTCAAAGCCGCTCTTCCAGGAATCCTCATCATCTCCTGCCATATCGTTGTTGGCATGATCACCTGCAACCACCATGAGGGGTCTAAGGACAACCTTCTTGTATCCGGCCTCCTTAACCCTGGCGATAACCTCTGAGAGCTCTGTCTCCTCAGGTTCACCCTCAACTGTTCCGATGAATACGTTCTTGTAGCCAAGCTTATCCATCTGAGTCTGCATCTGTGAGTATGTAACCTTTGCAGTGTGGCTGGTTCCATGTCCCATGAATACAAAGGCTGTTCCATCGGCATCAGCCTTCTCGAGGCTGTCAAATCCTGCCTCATTAATAGCTGCTGCAGTAACTGCCCTGGCAACTGCTTCCTTGTCGGCGTTGATCACTGTGGCATCCTTACCAACTTCTCCAAGAAGAGGCTCAGATATCTTAACGGTCTCAAACTTGTCTTTATATTTATCGAGGGCCTCTACAAGCTCGTCGTACTCTGCGCCGTGCATAAGGTGTGTAGGCTGAACCACAAGCTCTTTTACTCCGCTTGCAACAGCTCTTTCAAGAGCCTGCTCAACGTTGTCAATCTTCTCTCCGTCTCTTGCATATACATGGTTGATGATAATCTGTGCAGTAAATGCTCTTCTTACGCTGTAATCGGGATATGCCGCGATAAGTGCCTTCTCAATGCCGCCGATATCCTCAGCCCTGCTGTCGTTAAAGCTGGTACCAAAGCTGACTACCAAAAGCTCCTTCTCGCCTATCTCATCGCCGTTAAGCGGATCATCCTTAGCAGCATCTCCTGTGTCATTACCGAAGTAATCAGGATCTGCATTCTCACCCTCAACCAGCTCCTTCTGAGCATCTGTAAGGTCGTCCCACGCCTTCTTTGCCTCTTCGCAAAGCGCGTAGGTATCATCGGTATAATTCTGTACATATATTGAATCAATGAGCTTTGCTACGTTATCTGCCTTCACCTGGTCCTCATCTCCTGTATCCTCTGTGACATCGGAAACCACTACCTCATGGTCATACCACTTGCCCTTTGTTCCAATAAGTGCCAGGTCAAAAGCCTGATCAAGAACAGGTACCGGAACATCAAAGCCGTATACCTCTTCGGTGGTTCCATCGCTATAGGTCACTGTATCTGTTGTGGGCTCAAGGAGCACTGCCCCGTCCTTCTGGGCATCATCAGCCTTTCCCGGGAAGAGATTCACCACATTCTTGGAAGAAAGTGTGATGTGAAGAGTCATCTCTCCATCCTTAACTGTCAGTGTTCCGCGATCGCCATAAGCTTCGTTTATGTGGAACATGCTGGAGTCTGTTGTGAACTTGGCACTGTATACGCCATCCTCCAGTGCGGCCTCTGCCTTTTCTTCCGCTGCAGCTTCGGTCACTTCCTGCGATGCCTCAGCAGCCACCTCAGTCTGCGCTGCTTCTTCCACAGTCGCGCTTTCTGCAACAGTCTCTGGCTGGGTGCTCTCTGCACATCCTGCCAGCATCATGGCTGACATCGCTGCCGCCATCAGACTTACCAATAGTTTCTTTTTCATAATATGCCTCCTTAAATTTATTCATGGGTAAGCTCCCCGGCACTAAAAAAGTCCCCTGCATCTTCACAGAGGACTTAGCTTAATATGCACATCAAAACAAAGCAAAAGATATTCTCTCCTGCCATAGTCTCTTCGTACAGTCAATTCCTCGTGACCTGGAGTTCTTCCCCATGTACAGCGACTGGCAGGTCTCCCGGCTCATCGATACAGCTTTTTAGCCACGCTCTTTTGCCTTCCCGGACTTCTCCAGTGACATATTAAAAGAGCTCTCGATTTACGGTGACGAGATCGCGCAGGACTTGCACCTGCTTCCCTTTTCACCTGCACGACTGCGCAAAATGCCACAGTCTGCAGACACCATCCGCTTTATTTACTTACTTGTGCTATGATACCACATTAACGCGTAAATAGAAACCTTATCAGCCAAGAATGTTATGTAGCACTTCTACCATATTCTTCACATCTATCGGCTTTGCAATATGGGCGTTCATTCCTGCTTCTCTGGCCTTCTTCACATCCTCTGCAAAGGCATTGGCAGTCATTGCTATGACAGGAATGCTCTTCTTATCTTCATCAGGAAGTGCTCTTATGGCTTCAGAGGCTTCATATCCGTTCATTACAGGCATCTGGATATCCATGAGTACTGCACAGTAGTACCCTCCATCGGCGTCCTTAACCATATTCACAGCTTCCTGGCCATTCTCTGCCGTGTCCACAGCAAATCCAACCTTCTCAAGAAGTCTCTGAGCGATCTGCCTGTTGATGGGCATATCATCCACCAGCAGCACCCTCATTCCGGTAAAGTCAGCCTCACCTGCTTTTACCTTAGCCTCTGTGGCCTGATTGGTCTTTACGATATCCTCTTTGCTCTGGCGCTTTAATGAAACCATGATGGTAAACTCTGTACCCTTGCCCTTTTCAGAATCCACCGTAATGGTTCCGCCCATAAGCTCCACTATATTCTTTACAATGCTCATTCCAAGGCCTGTGCCCTGGATGCCGCTTACCGTTGAATCCCTCTCTCTTTCAAAGGCATCAAAAACCTTCTCGGCAAATTCCGGGCTCATTCCGATACCGGTATCCTTCACTTTGATCTCATAAATAGCTGCACCCTCGATCACCGCAGTGACCTGTCTTGCAGTTACCCTGATGCTGCCGCCCTGAGGAGTAAACTTATATGCATTGCTGACCAGATTCAGGAGTACCCTGTTAAATCTGTTTATATCGCAGTATACATACGGATCCTGAATATCTGAATAGTCCACGGTAAAATCAAGTTCCTTATCTGCCATCTGGGTCTTAAACAGGTTATACAGCTCATCAAAGGTATTCACCAGATCCATAGGAACCGGCTCCAGCTCCATCTTACCGCTCTCGATACGGCTCATCTCCAGCACGTCATTAATAAGCGCCAGGAGATGCTGGCTGGATCCCTTTATCTTCTGAAGATAGTCCTTCAGCTCCTCAAAGGTCACATTCTCATCCTCAGCAAGATGAATATATCCAATTATTGCATTCATAGGTGTCCTTATGTCATGGGACATATTGGATAGAAATACCGTCTTGGCCCTGCTTCTCTCATTTGCCTTGGTGGACTCGACTGAAGCCGCCTTCTCACGTCTGGCCATTATTGAATAGATACTGAACATGATCACAAGGGATATGATATTCAGAACCATCTGAATTACGCTGTTTCTTGTAAGAGTCCTGTCAACGCTTGATAACTGCTCCTGAATATACTGCTCAGTCCTTTCAATGGTGGCAATATCTCTGTCGGCATTCTGCTGCTCGTAATATGTCTTGATGTTACTTATGACTTCAACTGTCATATCATCGGTAGCTCTTTTAACCCAGACCAGCGATGTGAAGAATATGAGGAACAGCAGGGTCAGCCACACAATTGTGGACTTTCCAAATCTCTTTTCCGTGTCCCTGTCAAATACAATCCTGAACCACAAGAATCCCAGAATGCTCCAGGAGGCCAGTATCAGGTAACTCTCAGTGGACATGGCCTCCGCAGACCAGGTCATGAAGAACAGGAAAAAGAGTCCGCTGATCAAAACTCCAAGCATACCTGTAATGGAAACAATCGTATTACTGTCCTGCTTTGCATTTGCATATGCACAGTAAGAAGTATATGCGTAGGCAATGGTAGCGCCTATGGTGGTTACATCAACAATCCAGCCGATGGTCGTTCTTCCAAGAAGAGGTATAAAAAGAGATATACCCATGATGAACATCAGCGCATTCTTGGGGTTCCTCTCCCTATTGAGCTTTCCAAACCATTCAGGCAGCATTCCTTCCCGGGCCATGTAGTACATAAGTCTGCTGGCTGCTATGGAATTGCCAATAAGACCTGTGACTATTCCTGAAAAGGCAGCCATTCCCAGAATAAAGACTCCGCCATCCCCCATCGTATCCATGACCACATGGAAGGTGGGAAGACCCTCAACACCTGAAAGATTACCAAGCTTTCCGAAATACTCAGTCCAGCCGTGATACTCTTCGTGTATATTTGCCACCGCAAACTGAGCCAGCAGCGCATATGACACAGCCGCAGTCAAAAGAGCTCCTGTCATAATTCCAAGGCTCTTTTTAGGAGAAAACTTAAAGCCTGCTGCAGAATTGGATATAGACTCAAAGCCCACATAAGCCCAGGGTGAAAGGGCCACGATGTTAAATATCTGCTTGATGCTGCTTCCCTGCCCCGGAGCAAAGACGGGCTGCGGCACCACAAAAGGACTGCCACCGCTTCTGCCAGCCACAAAGAAGGCACATACTACAATGCCGCCAATAAGGATCAGGGCAAACACCACCTGAATGCTTGCCGCGATGCTCTTGCCCTTAATGCACAAAAATCCGCACACCAAAATAGCCAGCATCGACAGCAGTACTTCTCCAAAGTAAACATCATACCCAAGTATCACGTAGTGGAAACCGTACTGGAAGGTGCTACCAAAGAGGTATTTGCTGATAAGACCAAGAGCTGATGCATTGGCCCAAATGATGGCAACATAAACAAGGATAAGGAACCATGCACTCATAAAGCCATGGTCATATCCAAGAGTATTGATTGTATAGGCAAGTGTTCCTCCGGACTCGGGGAACTTATTCATAAGATAATGATAATTGACGCCGATAATGAACATAACAATGGCGCCAAGAATAATACCAATGGCTGTACCAAGTGGTCCTGCCTTGGGAAGAAATGTGGTTCCCAGCATGACGAAAGCGCCCCAGCCCACGGCGCAGCCAAAGGAAAGTGCCCATACATGAAGGGGCGATAGATAATGCCTTAGTCTATTTTGTTCCTCAGACAATTCATTACTCATTGTCATCTCTCCTGTAGTTACCTATCAGATTCTTTAAAGTCCTGAAGATATTCTCAGGTTCAAGAGGCTTGCTGAGATGGGCATTAAGCCCGGCCTGAAGGCTTCTCTCCACATCCTCGTCAAAAGCGTTGGCGGTAAGTGCTATGATCGGAATGCTCTTTGCGTCGGTTCGATCAAGTGCCCTTATGGCTGATGTAGCCTCCAGTCCGTTCATCTCCGGCATTCTCATATCCATAAGGATCGCATCGTAGTAGCCGTTCTCTGATGCCATAAACTTTTCAAGGGCAACCTTTCCGTTCTCTGCCCTGTCTGCTTCCATGCTCTTCTGGGACAGGATCTTAAGAAGGATATGGGCATTTATATCCATGTCTTCAGCCACAAGGATTTTTCTTCCTGTCAGATCGATCTCTGAATCTGATACATCGAACACTGCCTCAGCCGGAGTGTCTTTTTCTACGTCATCCGGCGCATTCTCAAATGTGAGTGTTACGCGAAATTCAGTGCCGACACCCTTTTCTGAATCCACTTCAATCCTGCCGTTCATCATATCCACAAGATTCTTGGTGATGGCCATTCCAAGGCCCGTACTTCCGTACTTGTTGACAGCCTTTAGATCCTCCTGGGAGAAGGCCTCGAAGATCCTTGGCAGGAACTCCTTATCCATGCCGATTCCGGTGTCCTTCATGTTAAAGAGCAGCGTTGATTTATTCTCATACAGGGCGACTCTGCTTACTGTAAAATCAATCTGTCCGCCCGGATTGGTGTACTTGACGGAGTTACTGAGGATGTTGATGATGACCTCTTTGAGTTTCATATCATCGCCCACGTAATTGTCCGCAACGTTTTCATCCATACTGCAGTTAAAGGTGATGTTCTTGTCTCCGCACTGGCTCACCATCATGGTGTTGATAAGGTCCACCATATCCCTTAATGAAAACCTCTCATTTCTAAGGGTCATTTTGCCGGACTCGATCCTGGTCATATCAAGGATTTCGTTGATGATATTGAGAAGGTGCTGGGCAGAAGAACCTATCTTTGAGAGATACTCTCTCACATTCTCAGGGACATCAGCCTCCGAAAGTGCCAGGCTGTCCAGACCCAAAATGGCGTTCATAGGAGTTCTGATCTCATGGCTCATATTTGAGAGGAATACGGTCTTGGCCTTGTTGGCCTCCTCTGCGATAGAAAGAGCTTCCTGGAGAGCATGTCTTTGCTCAATATCCTCTCTCATCTCCTCGTCAACATCAGTAAAGCCCACACCTACGGCATGTACAATATGGTCGTCCCTATCCTCAGGCCTTCTTACTCCGGCCATTCTTAGCATCTCATAGGACTCGTGACCGTCTCTTTTAATGAGATATCTGAAGGCTACAATATCCTGATGCTCAAGCTTTTCCCTGATGGAATCAGGCGAAATAAAATCCAGAAAATCCTTCCTGTATTCCTCGTCAACGTAGCTGTTTGCATACTCGGTGAACTCCTGCGAAAACTGGAATTCCTCACCCTCCTTAAGTCCATCCTCCATCTGGGAGTGGGACCTGTAGCAGACACCTTCATCTTTATCAAGGTCTACAAGATAAACACTTCTATAGTCTGAGGCCATGGCCGTGATCATCTTGTTTGCCTGCTCGTTCATGCGGCCAAGTTCTTCTCTTTTCTTGATCTTAATGGAATAAATCGAAATGATGATGACACCAACCATAATAGAGAAGATTATTCCCCAAAAGATTGTCATAAGATTTTTCTTTAGCTGCTGGTCGTAGTAGGCGGCTGAGAAATCCACTGCCACAACTGCCACTACCTTGCCTGCAGAATTAAATATCGGTGTGTATGCGCTATAGAATCTTCCATAGGAATCTTCATATGGAACCTGATCTACAGAAGGAACTCCGTCATAAGCTTTTTCCAGTGCCTCTGTAACATGCACCAGTTCGCCGTATTCCGAGCAGTTCTCCTCAGCAGGGTCCACTATAAAGATGTAGGTTCCATCCTCCATCTTTCTTACAGTATAGATAAACTCAAGCTCAACATTGTCCTGGAAAGACTTGAGTGTATTGTATATCTCTACATACCCCTCATTGCTCTCATCCCTCTGCGTAATGAGTTCATGGGCATCGCCGTCGATCATGTCCGCGGCGGTATTGGTCATATCAAGGAGTCTTTCGTCAATCTGCTTTTTCAGGGCACCATTAGACTGCCTTACCAGAACAAAGCCAAGTAAGACATTGGCAACAACAAGAAAAACAGTGACTATTACCAGAGCGCTGGTGGTCTCGCTCATCTTAAGAAAATCCCGAAGCTTTCTCATGTGGCTGCCTTCTTCAGCTCCTTCTTGTTTCTGTACATTTCCGCGTCAGCTCTTTTAAATACTTCACTGACCGTCTCATCCTTATTAAATCTGGACATTCCGGCGGCTATGACTACATCGCCCTTGTTCTGATTCCTTATATTGTGCTTTCTCATCTTCACCATAAGTGAATCAATATTAAGGAAGTCATACCCCTGGGCTATTACCACAAATTCGTCACCGCCAATCCTGTAAACAGGACTGTGTTTGAATATCCGGCAGATCGCATCACATCCGCGCTTTATAAACTCATCACCGGCCTGGTGTCCCAGAGTATCATTGATCTGCTTAAGGCCATTGAGGTCAAACACCGCCACAGCGAAATCAAATTCCTTATTGTCGCGGATGATCTCATCCAGATTCTTTTCCATCTCAGCATAGGCGTGCTTGTTCTTAATACCGGTAAGCTCATCAAGATTTGCCTTGATCTCCGCTGCGTTAAGGGATATTGCATACTCCTGCTCACGCCTTATCTGCTCATCAATATCCAGGATTCCCACAATGAGCTTGTCCTCATCCTCTTCCTTCATGATGGTAGCTCTCATGCAGACATATCTTGGCATACCGTTGATATACAGCCTGTGCTCATGCTCAAATCTTCCACTCTTCTTTATCTGGTAAAAGACCTTTGCCCTGCTGAAGGCTGCCAGGAAGGAATCCAGATCTTCCAGATGGATACCCTTTGGCGCATTGTGTATGATAGTCTCAAAGAAGTTTTCACCCTCGTTATCAATTCCCATGTCTGAAACTATCTGTGCCGGGTTGTATTTATAATAATGCTCGGTTTTGGGATCAACGGTGTAAATATAAATGAAATTGCCTGTAAGAGCTCCGATCCTGGCATATACCATGCTCTCTTCCTTGGCTCTTTCAACTATCTCCCTGGCTTTTATCTGATTATCAACATTGTTAATGCCGACGATTATATGCTTACCTGTGCCCTTGGCGTTTACCGCTTTTACATTGACATAAACAGGCTTTCCGTCTATAACTGCTCTGGTCACCAGTGAATAAACACCACTTTCCTTCATATGCTCTTCAACAGCTTCTTTGGTAAAAGCTTTCTTGAAAACTATAAAGTCCTCACGATAGATCTCAAGGTCAAAGGCCTCCATCTCAAGATCAAAGAAACGTTCCCCCAGCTTTTTAAAGGTTATGTCACGGCTCTCTCCATCTGCACTGTACTCAGCAAAGGTCTCAGACTCCATGTCTACAAAATATAGATTGATATAATCCTCGGAAAGAGCTCTGGCTACGTAGTTGTAAGTAAGCCCCTCAGTAGCCGCAGTATCTGAGATTGACAAAACAACTACGGCAACTGCAGAAACCCCCGTCACAGGATTAACCGCAACCCTTCTGATGAACAGTTGTATGGTTCTGCCGTCTGCCGTTCTGTCGTCTATGATCATTCTTCTGCCTTTGTGTGCGCACTCTCTTACGGCATTAAAAGAGTAATATCCAACACCGGGCTTTACGTCCTCATATTTTATGACTGTCCTGCTCTTTACTGAATGAAAATAAGTCTCTACAAATTCCCTGTAACTCTTGTTGCTGCGGATAAATGAGGCTTTCTCATCATCCAGACCAAATACTACCATGGGCATGGTATCAAAGTATTTACTTAAAGACTCCTCATCATTTCTGGAAATTGAAAGGTCATAAAGATTAACTTTTCCAAGCTTTTCATAGTACTCAGTCTCATCCGGATTCTCAAAGCCAATCTGTATTCCCTTTTCGTTTCTCTCAATGATCTCCTTTAATGAAACGGGCCTTATATAGTAATATCCCTGGAGCTTACTGCAGCCAACCTCTTTAAGAAACTCTGCCTGCTTCTTTGTCTCAACACCTTCTGCCACGGTGTCCATGCCAAGGGCCATGGCTGTCTTTATCAGCTCTGTGAGGATGATCTTTCCCGCATCAGAGCGCTCTATCTGATCCACAAAAACCTTGTCGATCTTCAGAAGGTCAAAGCGGATCTTAAGAAGGATAAGCATGGATGAGTATCCGCTTCCATAATCATCCATCCATACCCTTATACCATTATGCCTGAATCGCCTTACTACCTTTTTCATGTAGTCCACATCTGATGATACTACCCTCTCAGACAGCTCTACCGATAGCTTATCCCTTGGAAATCCGGCATCATCTATTCTCTTTGTGATCTCGCCAACCATGTCACAGCAGTCAAAATCTGATCTGGAAATGTTAACCGATTCAGGCACAACAAAAAGGCCATGCTCAGCCTGTCCCTTCATCTTGTCCAAAACCCTCTCTACCATGTAGAGATCCAGCTTATAGGTAAGCTGAGCCTTATCAAGATCAGGAACAAACTCTGCCGCGGAGAAAGTCCCAAACTGGGGATCTTCCCACCTGGCAAAGGCCTCCTCGTCTGAAACATTGTTACTTGCAGCACGAACAAGAGGCTGATGATAGGCCTTGATCCACTCATTCTCTATTGCTTTGTCAAGATTATCAATAAAGTACTGTCCGTCCACCCGGTGGTCCTCATAATAGTTATGCGTGCGCACATATATTTTAATACAATTCCATTCAAAAAAACGTAATTTTATAAAGGTTTTAGACTTTATTTATGTACTAAAAAAGATGCCACAGACAGCGGTAATCACTGTCGTGGCATCCTTGTATTTTTATAAATTATATCAGGTTTTCTTTAAAGCTCAGCGGCTCTCTTAAGAGCCTCATCGATATGGGGCTTGAAGTTCTCTCTTCCAACCAGATCCACAAATCCGCCCTTCTCCATGGTACTCATGGGCTGCTCATTGACATGGGAAAAGACAAGCTGAACACCGTTTCTCTTGCACTTATCATAGAGCTGCTCAAAGGAGTGCATTGCTGTTGCATCGATTGCCGGAACTCCACGCATACGGATAACCAGCGCTCTTGTAAAGTCCTTGAAACCGATCTGAGCAATAAGATCCGCATCACCAAAGAACATAGGGCCGCTTATCTCATATACCCTTACGTGCTTCGGGATTTCTTTTAACTCAGGACCATCAGGATCATCGTCCGGATCATAGTACTTCCAGCCGGTAATACCTGACTCTTCGCTCATCCTCTTCATGAACAGGAGGCATGCAAGAACCATACCGATCTCGATAGCTACTACAAGGTCAAAGGCAATTGTAAGAACGAAGGTTATAACAAGAACGAAAATGTCGCTCTTGGGAGCTGTCTTGCACAGATGTACGAAGGTTCTCCACTGACACATGTTATATGCGACCATAAACAGGATTGCTGCGATGGTTGGCATAGGAATCAGGGCTGCATAAGGCATCAGAACAACCAAAACCAGAACAAGGCAAAGGGAATGAACCATTCCTGCTATCGGTGTTCTTCCGCCGTTTTTGATGTTGGCAGCTGTTCTTGCGATAGCGCCTGTTGCAGGAATTCCTCCAAAGAGAGCTGATCCGATATTACCTGCTCCCTGAGCGATGAGCTCCATGTTTGATCTGTGGTGTGAGTTGATCATGCTGTCTGCAACTACGCAGGATAATAGTGATTCGATAGCGGCAAGAATTGCGATGGTAAAGCCATCTCCTGCTACTGACTGAATTGTTGCCAGGTCAAAGGTCGGAACCTTAAGTGTGGGAAGCGCTCCCCTGATCTCGTAAAGGTCACCGATTGTGTTTACATTCATATGAAGAAGCTTGACCATAAGAATTCCCACGATAACTGCTACCAGTGAACCTGGAATCTTCTTGCTGACCTTGGGCCATACAATCTGGATTGCGAGACACACAACTCCTACTATAAGAGCCTGTACATTGAGTGTACCTATGTTCTCTCCGATGGCCTTGAACTTCTCCATGGTCTCAACGGTCTTGGTTCCTGCAGGAAAGGTAAGTCCCAGGAAATCCTTGATCTGTCCCACCAGGATTGTAACAGCGATACCGGCTGTAAATCCTGTAGTTATTGTATAAGGAATGAACTTGATGAGAGTTCCCAGTCTGAATAATCCCATCAGGATCAGAAGAATACCGGCAAAAATAGTCGCAAGAGCAAGCCCCTCCATGCCCTTTGTCGCTACTATTCCGGCAACAATTGTGGCAAAGGCCGCTGTGGGTCCTGCTATCTGTACTCTTGATCCACCAAGGAATGAGATGATAAATCCTGCTACGATGGCAGTGTAAAGACCTTCCTCCGGTCCCACACCTGATGCAAGAGCAAGGGCAATTGATAAGGGAAGCGCGATGATGGCAACAATTATACCTGCTACCACATCCGATACGAACTGTTTTCCGCTGTAATTCTTAAGGTTGGAAAACAGCATCGGCTTCAATTTGTCTTTTGAGTTCATTTTCCTGATATCCTCCGTTGGTTCAATAATTATTCACACATTTACACACAATTTTTAATTATATCCCCATCGCCCCAAATGTCAAAGCTCTACATGTAGGATTTTATCTTCTGTTTTTCAAAGAATTCGTCAATATTAGCCAAAAGCTCTTTTGGAGGCATGGTTTTCAAAAGATATTTCTCAGGCTTTAAGTTAACTACCTGCATTACACTCTCCCTGTCTCCCTTTACTGTAAGGAACATGACGGGAATACTGCTGGTGGAGGGTTCACTGCGCAGCATCTCAAGGACCTGCGGACCGGTTGTTACAGGCATCTCATAGTCGAGAAGAATAAGATCCACCTCGTTTCTTGCAAGGAAAGTTATGGCTGCCATTCCGGAATTAACCATGAATACCTGGTATTTTTCCTCAAGCCATCCCTTGATGGTACGAAGCATTGTTCCGTCGTCATCCACTACAAGGATCCTCTTCTTCTGCAGTCTTTCCTCCTCTTTTTCAACAACCTTGAGCATTTCTCTGCCCAGCTCCTTGACGTTGACGGGGCGCTTGAATACTGCAGATATCTTGGATTTGGTGGTGACGTTATATATCTTTTCAATCTCATCCGGAGAGCCTATCACGCTGATGGATATGTCGCTCTCTACAACCTTGTCCCTCAGGTATACGAAAAAGTCCATCATCTCATCAAGGTCATCTATGTAGATAAGATAGACGTTTGGCTTGTTTTCGATATGCTCTATCTCAGTAACATCGTGGGTGGACTGCACCACCTCAAAGCCCTCTTCCCGGAGCTCTTTGGCTATCGATGTCACCATGAAGCTCTTTCCGCCTCCTATTAAAAGTACTCTCTTATCCATTTTTTATCCCTCCAGTACCTTTATAAGTTCATCTCTGTCTACTGCCGACATCAACAGCTTCACTTTTTCATATTTCTCTTTATGATCTGCAGGTATCCTGTACTCTGACAGCATAGCCATGATACCGTCTGCGGTGTCAAAATCGTAGGCTTCCAGAAGCTCTTTCATATCCCGGAAGGCGCTCTCCAGCTCATCTGCAGGAATCTCTGGAAGCTCATCCTCGTTAACATCTTCGTTTATCGGGAAAAGCTTTTCCTTGTAGCTTCTAAACAGCTTTAGAAGCTCAGGGGTCTTTTCTTCTATTTCCACCGCGTCTTCATTGTTGCCACAGTCCTCTAAGCGGGCAGCCATCTCTGAAAGCTCCATGGCTCCGATCAGCCTTGCAGAGCTCTTAAGAGCGTGGACGGTAACCGTGTAATTCCTATAGTCGTTTTCGGCTGCGAATTTCTCAATACTGTCTGCCTTGGAGTCGATGGTGGTCAGGAACTCTTTCACCACATTCTTAAGAAGTTCCCGGCTTCCACAGTTCTTTTCCGCTTCCGAAAGATCTATGCCCTCAAGTTTATCCAGTTCATCTACGTCATCTGATGAATCCGATGGTGCTTTGTCTGCTGTATCTGCCTCTGCCGGGACTTCCAGTACCTTGTCCGCAGGAAGATACTCTTTTAACATCTCCTCTAACAATTCGCCATTTACTGGCTTTGAAAGGTAGTCATTAAAGCCCGCAGCGATGTATTCATCCCTTGCTCCCTCTCCTGCGTTGGCGGTCAGGGCGATGCAAGGCGCATCAATTGACAGGTTGTCCTCCATCTTCTTAAGGGCCTCCAGAGTCTGGATTCCGTCCATCTCAGGCATTCTGTGGTCAATAAAGATGGCATCATATTTTTTAGACTTAACAAGTTCCAGAGTCTCGAATCCGCTCTCAGCTGTATCCACATGGAGCCTGGTATTTTTCAAAAGACCTTTAACCACAGTGAGGTTTATCGGCGTGTCATCTACAACAAGTATCCGGGCATCCGGAGCGATAAAGCTCTCGTGATACCTCTTCTGGCTTCCAACAAACTCCTTGTACTTCTGCTTGAAATCACCAAGCTCTTCCCAGCTTGCAACCTGTTGCCTGACCTCGAAGGAGAAGTCAGAGCCTTCTCCGTAGACGCTCTTTACCACTAATCTGGTGTCCATGAGAGCCAGAAGCTTTTGCACGATACTCATGCCAAGACCTGTGCCTTCGATGGAGCGATTGCGGATTTCTTCTATCCTCTCGAAAGGTGAATAGAGCTTTTCGATATCTTCTTCCTTAATACCGATTCCGGTATCGATCACCTGGAATCTTAGGAATATGTTGTCTGAGTCTTCTTTCCTGTAGGAGACGTTCAGTGTAACACTGCCCTCCTCTGTGTATTTGACAGCATTAGTAAGAACATTGGTGATGCACTGTTTGATCCTGATCTCATCTCCGATAAGGACTGTGGGAAGGGTCGGGTCAATATTAAAGTTCAGGGCGAGCCCCTTGTCCTCTGCTTTTACAGCTATCATGTTAAGAAGGTCATTTATTGTGGAGCTGAGGTGATATTCTACCGGCAAAATTGCCAGCTTTCCGGCTTCAATCTTGGAGAAATCCAGGATATTGTTGACGATACTAAGAAGTGTGTTTCCTGCGCTCTTTACGCTGCCGGCATATTCCAGGATCTGCTCTTCATTGCTCTCTCGAAGGATCATTTCATTGAGGCCAAGAACAGCGTTGATAGGAGTCCTTATCTCATGGGACATGCTGGACAAAAATGTGGATTTTGCCTCCGATGCCTTCTGGGCTACCTCAAGCTCTTTTTCCAGCTCGTTCTCCTCATTGATATGGGCTATGTATTCCTCTATTGAATGAACAGTCTGCTTCGACGCTTCATATACCACCTGGATTTCATCATGAGTTTTGACCTTTAACTGATCTATTTTACGTCCCACCTCCAGCTTTTTACTGTCGTCCACATTGGCATATTCCTGCATGAAGTCAGAGAGATTACCAAGAGGTGCGCCGATACAAACCTTGGTATAGAAGTTGGCAATTCCCGCCACAGGAACACCTACGCACAGCATCAAAAGGATCATTTTAATGTCATAGCTGAGTGCCGTAGCATCAAAGGTATATTTTATATTCTCTATCTGCTGTGCCACGTCCTCAGAACTAATCTTATCGCTAAGATCAGGAAGAATCCCTCCTCTGTGTAAGGAGGCAGCAAACATATCCTTAATATCAGGGAAAAGAACCACCATAAAAATGGCGACAAAAACTCCCAGAAGTAGTTCAACACCAATAATTATCGCAGTTATCTTGACGCTGACCCTGGTCTTCCGAAGGCTCCTTTTCATATCCTTATCGTTCTCGTAAAATCCGGTATAAGCAACCGCTATCGGATAGGGGTACTTAAATACCTCTGGAGCCTTGGTGAAATAGAAATGAAGAAGAAATGCAACGCAAAAGATAACCAGGGCATCACGTAAAAAATAACGTCCAAAATTAATTACCTGAGCGAGTTGGTAGTCATTCTCTGCTATAAGAGTCAGACAAAGAAGTTCCATAAAAGCGGTGGAACAAAGAGTAACAAGGGCACAAAACGCTGTCTTTAACTTGGTTGCAAACCAATGGTACTGCCCCATTACTGAAAAACAGAGGGTAGTCACAAGAAAAATTGACATTTTGTATGCGCTGTCCATGTCATATATCAGAGTGGAGACAAAAGATATCATGAAGACAATCAGACAGACAAGATAGCCGTAGAGGCCTCCCAGTACAAGGTAAGGAAGGATAAAGAAAGAGATTACTATAATTCCTCCCCGAGTTACTATCATTGTTCCTGCGTGAAGAGCCGCATAATTACAAAACCATGTTATGATCAGCAAAGTGACCACACCCACAGTGGTGCAGATAATAACGGTGGATTTCTTGTATTTATCGAGACCAAGCATAGGCATATCCTCTTAGACACAGAAACATCGAATCGTTTATGTTTATACTATATTATAACAAACAAAGCTATCTTTTGTCGTTAAGTCGTTATATTATAGTATTGTATACGTTTACAGCTGTTTTATGAGGATGCAATTATGAAGCGTGTTTTTGATGAAAAAAGCGTAACTATAAGACATATGATACTAGAGATACCGGCTGGTACCGTTATACTTAATGAAGGTGAGAACAATCTGGATATGTACAAGCTACTGTCGGGACATGTAGAGATGTATACCGGATATGGCACCGAGAATGAAGTGCTGTTAGGATTGCTTGGACCGGGCTCCTGCTTTGGAGAGTTCGGACTTCTTACCGGCAATCCCGCCATCTACACTATCATCACCTATGATAATGCAAAGATACTCAGGGTCACTGAGGAAATGATGTCAGAGTTCATGATAGATAATCAGGACAGCGTTATGCAGATCATGAGAAATATGGCCAACAACATGCTTCGAATGCAGCATCAGATAACCCAGCTATGCGAGGAACTGGCTGAGGCCAACGCTGAAGTCCACGTTAACATCAATGATATTACAAAGCAGAATGTCAGAAAGTATGCACTGAATACCCACTATAAGACAAATGATGACAGTAAGGGCACCTCAGGAGGAATGAAATACCTTAACAAATAAATCGTCACGCCTTAATACATACATCGAATATTTTCATTAAGCCTTTCCTGCTGAATTATCGGGAAGGGCTTTTTGTGTATCATCAATAAACTTAGTATTAAACTTTCATTAATTCTCGGATTATCGTACATCCCTTTGATGATATAGAGTAAAATATTATGTAGGAGGTCTATGAGATGATCAGACTGGCATTTGCTGTCATATTTGCCATTTTGATAGTCACACTGGCACTGTGTGGCTTTGTTTCATTTCGGTCAAAAAAGCCCATTGGCAAGGCAGTCAGCTTCTTCTGCTTATCGCTTATTCCCCCTGTTCTTGGAAACATGATAATCGTCAGCGCCACTGTGAAGAGTCTCGCACTTGTTGGCTGCTACACCTACTATATAGGCATGGATCTGGTCATGTTCGCCCTCATAAGGTTCACATATGAATACTGTCCAATAAAGACAAAGGCCGGAGGAAAAAACATCGCCGCATGTATCTATATTCTACTTTGCATTGATGTGATCCAGCTCCTTCTAAACCCTCTGTTCGGTCACGCCTTTTTCCTTCAGGAAATAGAAGCCTATGGTGCGCCGTATTTTCTTATGACTCCGCTCCTGGGGCAGACCTTCCACCGAATAGTATGCTATGGTGCTCTGGTCACCTCCATCATTATTTTCCTCGTAACAAGTATCAAGGTACCAAGAATTTATGCTGAACGTTATCTTGTTATACTCATCAGTATGCTCATAGGTACTCTGTGGCAGACCTTCTACATCTTTTCCCGTACGCCTATAGACCGGTCAATGATCGGCTTTGCTGTTTTTGGACTGCTCATCTTCTACTTCTCCATGTACCACCGGCCCCTTCGTCTTTTGGACGAACTGCTGGCCGCCATAGTGTCCGACATCCAGGAGGCCGTGTTACTTTATGATCCGGACGGAAGATGCATATGGGTCAATGAACCCGCCAAACTCCTTACCAAGGCCAAAGATAATGATTTTGAACACATCGATGAAGCTCTGACAGAGCTCTTTAGTGATATACACAGTATTCCGGATGATATGGAAACCGAATACACGTTAGGCAGTAAAGATGATGCAAGACACTATACCCTCACCCGTGGCAGCTTTAATGATAAAAAAGGCAAAAAACTGGGTTCATATGTGCGTATAAGAGATATAACAATTGATATAAAGCGCATGGAAAAAGAGATATATGCCACCAAGCACGATGCCCTTACCGGCGTATTTACCAGGGAATACACCTTCAAAAAGATATCTGACAGATTGCTGAAGGGTGAACTTGGCGGATACTATTTCGCATGTATCTACATATGCGATTTTAAGATGTTCAACGATGTTTTCGGAAGGGCCTTTGGAGATCAGGCACTTATACAGCTTGCTGAATGGATTCGAAAGTACTCTGATGAAAACTGTATATATGGACGTATAAGCGGTGATACCTTTGGTTCCTGCCTTCCAAGCAAAATGTTTGTTCCGGAGCTTATCGAGGAAGATCTTTCAACCTTCAAAGTAAAACGAGGTGACACCGAACATAGCCTTGTTGTTCACATCGGCTTCTACGCCATTGACAATCAGGACCGCGACGTCTCAGTAATGTTTGACAGAGCGTTTATGGCACTTGATTCAATAAGGGATAACTATAAGAAGCACGTGGCATTCTTCGATCGCAACCTCAGAGATAAGATGCTCTGGAATCAGGAGCTCTCATCTCAGCTTAATCTGGCCATCGAAGAAAATCAGGTATTCCCTTATCTGCAGCCTATAGTAAGCCGCGAAGGGAAAATTGTGGGCGCCGAAGCTCTGGTAAGATGGATACACCCTACCCACGGCTTCCTCTCCCCTGCCGATTTCATCCCTCTGTTTGAGGAAAACGGCATGATCGTAGATCTGGATAAGCATATATGGCGATCCGTATGCAAGATACTTGCCGGATGGAGGGAGGAATATCCGGATATGTTTATCTCCGTGAATGTATCTCCCAACGACTTCTATATGACGGATGTCCTGGCTGATATTAGGGGACTGGTCAGAGAATTTGACATCGCTCCAAAGAACCTGAGGATTGAAGTTACGGAAACCAGCATGATGAAGGATACAGAAGAAAAAATGCAGGTTCTGGACGACTTTAGAAAACTGGGCTTTATCGTCGAGATGGACGATTTTGGAAGCGGCTACTCTTCCCTTAACATGTTAAAAGACATGCCGGTGGATATTTTAAAGATAGACATGAAATTCCTGGGTAAATCACAGGATGAACAGAAAGCTAACGTCATAGTTAAAAATGTCATCAGACTCTCCAAGGAACTGGGTATCATTTCACTCACAGAGGGCGTTGAGACTAAAGAACAGTATGATATGCTCTCGGATATGGGCTGCGTACTTTTCCAGGGCTATTACTTCTCTAAGCCCATTCCAAAAGCTGATTTTGAAGCAATGATCAAATCATAGATAAAGAAATAAGAGGCAGGACATAAAAAAGAGGAGCTACTCGTGAAGAATAGCTCCTTCTTTAATATTATTAAAACTAATTAGTACACTAAGCTCGAAAAACCTCGCTAAGCGATTACTTTCAGCCTGTAATTGTGCAGTACATGAAGTACTTGTATCCAAGAGGACTTGAGAAGAATCCCTGAACGTTGCTGCTGATCATGTAAAGGTCTGTGTAGTAGTAGATAGGGCAGATGCAACCTGTTGACATAAGAAGGTCCTCAGCTCTGTGCATGAGCTCGAAACGTGTCTTAGTATCTGTGCAGGTCTTGATGTCTGCAATGATTACATCATATGTCTCAGCCCATGTGCCATTCTCAACCTTTGTATCATATCCAAGATCTGTGATATCAAGTGAGTAAGCCTGAACCTTAGCGTTGTCGCCCTTACCAAACTGAACGTCGTTGTTACCAGACTGTGTTGTCCACATATCAAGGAATGAGATAGGATCGTTGTAGTCGCCGAGCCATCCGTTACGTGCTACTGAGTAGTTACCAGCCTTACGTGTATCAAGGAATGTTGCCCACTCCTGGTTCTCAAGGTTCATTGTGATGCCGATACCAGCGAATGTAGCCTGAATAGCCTCAGCAATAGCCTTGTGTCCCTCTGATGTGTTGTAGAGGTATGTAAGTGTAGGGAAGTCAGAGAACTGACCTGTTGCCTCATCATATGTGTAGTACTTCTTAAGAGTATCGATAGCTGAAGCCCAGTTAGCCTCGTAAGCATCCTCAGATACATCATAGTATCCTCTGAAGCTGTTTCCGCCAGCGTTCTCATAGAACTGTGAACCATCAGCATCTGTAAGACCCATAGCTACGAATGAAGAAGCAGGAACCTGTCCACCCTGTGCAACGTCGTTTACGATGTAGTTTCTGTCGATAAGAAGTGCAAGTGCGTTACGAACCTCGTTCTCTGCATTTGCCTTCTCTGCACCTGAAAGTGTGCTTGATGCAGGAAGAAGCTGCTCGTTGATATTCCAGCATACATAATATGTTCCAAGCTGACCTGCTGTTACAAACTCATCAGGATATGTCTCCTTAAGAGTAGCGATCTCGTTAGTAGGAACATCGTCGATCATCTGCCAGTCACCATTCTCGAAATTAGCGAGCTGGTTGTTAGCATCATCTGAAAGGTAGAAGTTGATAACGTTCATTGTAACGTTAGCTGCATTGTAGAAGTTCTCATTCTTTGTAAGTGTGATAACTGAGTTGTGATCCCAGCTTGTCATTGTGTATGCACCGTTACATACATATGTTGAAGGATCTGTAGCCCATGCTTCGTTGGAAACAACATCCTCACGTACAGGCATGTATGTAGGGAATGCAAGAAGCTCATTCCAGTAAGCAACTGTATTTGCAAGAGTAACCTCAAGAGTCTTGTCATCAACAGCATTTACGTTGAGCTTGCCATCTGCATAACCATCAACTACTTCGAACATGTAACCATAGTCAGCTGCTGTCTCAGGAGCGATTGCACGATTCCATGCAAATACGAAATCTCCTGCTGTTACAGGCTTTCCATCAGACCATGTAAGGCCATCACGAAGTGTGTAAGTGTAAGTTACTGTTCCGTCATCATTTGTTACACCCTCAACGAGCTCCTGTGCGCAATCAGGCTGAAGCTCAAGGTTTCCGTTTGCATCCATTCCCCACTTAGCAAGACCTGAGAAGAGGTGGTTGATAAGTGTAGCACCGTCTACTGCTGAGTTAAGAGCAGGGTCAAGTGATGCAGGCTCAGAAGCAAGACAAACATTGATTGACTGCTCTCCAACGGGCTCAGCTGCAGGAGCTGCCTCTGTTGTAGCTGTCTCTGTTGTCTGGGCAGGCTGTGTCTCAGTTGACTGAGCTGTGTCAGTGCTTGCACCGCCGTTGTTTGATGAGCCGCATGCAGCAAGGCTAAGTACCATGCTTGATGCAAGTACAAGAGAAACTAACTTCTTTTTCATAATTTTCCTCCTTATTATGAATATGAATTTATAAAAAATACGGTTTACACCCTATTTCTTACCATTTTATCACAAATATTGTATCTCTTAAAAGACTATTTAATTTAATACAATCTTTGGTCAGTTGCCAGAAACCTTATCAATGTGGTGACATGCAACAAAGTGATCCTTACTAACTTCCTTGAATTCAGGCATGGAAGCCGCACATGCCTCATCCGCATAAGGGCATCTTGTACGGAAGGGACATCCTGAAGGCGCATTTAGAGGACTCGGGATATCTCCTGAAAGTACAATACGCTTGTTTGCCCTGGCGATCTTGGGATCCGGGATAGGCACTGATGAAATAAGTGACTTGCTGTATGGATGCAAAGGTTTGCTGTAGATTTCATTTGCATCAGCCAGCTCTACCATCTTTCCAAGGTACATAACTGCTATTCTGTCACTGATATGTCTTACAACCAGAAGGTCGTGAGCAATGAACAGATAAGTAAGTCCAAGCTTGTCCTGAAGCTCATCAAACATGTTGATTACCTGCGCCTGGATAGAAACGTCAAGCGCTGATACAGGCTCGTCGCAGACGATAAATTCAGGATTAACAGCAAGGGCTCTCGCAATACCGATACGCTGTCTCTGTCCGCCGGAGAACTCATGTGCATATCTGGAAGCGTGCTCTGAGTTAAGACCTACATAATTCATAAGCTCTAAAATGCGATCTCTTCTCTCCTCCTTGGAGCTGCATAGATTGTGCACATCCAGAGGCTCTCCGATGATATCGGATACTGTCATTCTGGGGTTAAGAGAGGAATATGGATCCTGGAAAACCATGGTGGCTTTCTTTCTGAACTCATTTATATCCTCTTTGGTCTTGATGAGCTTGCCATCGTACCAGATCTCACCATCTGTAGGCTTGTAGAGATTAAGGATGGTACGTCCAACCGTAGTCTTACCACAGCCTGACTCTCCTACAAGTCCCAGGGTCTCTCCCTTTTTAATGACAAAAGACACATCGTCAACCGCCTTAAGTGGCTTGGTCTTAAAGAAACCGACATTTACATTGAAATACTCTTTGAGGTGCTTGATCTCAACGAGATTCTTGCTTGTATTATTCTCGCTCATGCGTTTTCACCGCCTTCCATCTGCTTTTTAACATTCATCCAGCAGCCTGCCGCATGATCGTCATTAATCTGCATACGCTCTGCTCTCTTACTAAGGCAGATCTTCATGGCATTATCACATCTTGGTGCAAAAGGACATCCCTTGGGCATATTTAAAAGATCTATAGGTGTACCTGTAATAGGCTCAAGCTTCTCTCCGTCATTGCCCTCTGTAGGGATTGAACGAAGAAGTCCCTTTGTATACTCATGGCAGGGATTGTAGAAAATCTCATCAGCTGTACCCTGCTCACAGATAGATCCTGCATACATTACTATAACTTCATCACACATCTGTGCCACAACACCCAGGTCATGTGTGATCATGATGATGGCCATTCCCAGCTCTTCCTGAAGAGACTTCATAAGGTCAAGGATCTGTGCCTGAATTGTAACATCCAGCGCAGTTGTAGGCTCATCGGCAATGAGAATATCAGGCTCACAGGCAAGAGCCATAGCGATCATAACACGCTGTCTCATACCGCCTGAGAACTCATGTGGATACTGGTTCATTCTCTTTTCAGGCTCATTTACGTTAACGAGCTTTAACATCTCGATAGCTCTTTCACGGGCCTGCTCTTTATTTCTGTCAGTATGGAGAAGAATTGCCTCCATAAGCTGATGTCCTATTGTATATGTAGGGTTTAAGCTAGTCATGGGATCCTGGAAAATAATGGATACCTTATTTCCACGAACGGTCTTCATGACCTTCTCGCCTGCTCCAACCAGCTCCTGTCCGTCAAGCTTTATAGAACCATCTACGATTCTGCCTGATCCTGCAAGGATCTGCATTATGGAATAAGCTGTAACTGACTTACCACTTCCGGATTCTCCAACGATTCCAAGGACCTTACCTCTGTCAAGGTCAAAGGATATTCCATTAACTGCCTTTACCTCACCGGCATCCGTAAAGAATGAGGTCTGCAGATTGCGTACTTCTAATAGATTCATAGATATTTCTCCAATTCAATGTATCAAATTCACCATAATCAAGTATCTAATTTCGGATCAAATGCATCGCGAAGTCCATCACCAAAGAGGTTCAGCGAAAGAACTATCAGTGAAATAACAATTGCCGGAATGATCAGTCTGTATGGATATGATGAAATACCATTAAGTGCATCAGATGCCAGAGAGCCCAGTGAAGGCATGGGCGCATTTACACCAAGACCAAGGAATGAAAGGTAACTCTCAGTGAAAATAGCACTAGGGATCTGAAGAGCTGTTGAAATGATGATTACTGAGAAGCAGTTAGGGATCAGGTGCTTTAAGATGATCCACTTGCCGTTGGCACCGGCTGCCTCTGCCGCAAGAACGTACTCCTGCTCACGAAGTGAAAGGATCTGTCCTCTTATAAGTCTTGCCATTGATACCCAGTAAAGTACACCAAAGACGATGAACAAGCTTATGATATTGGATCCGATCTTGGCCAGGACGGTTCCGTCCAGTGCTCCTTCCATAACCACCTTGAGTACTGATGATAAAAGAATAACCATCAGCATGTCAGGCAGCGAATATATGATGTCGACTATTCGCATTATCACAAGATCCACCGCTCCACCGGCATAACCTGCGATAGAACCAATAGTCATACCGATTGCAAGAACGATAAGGCTGGCAAAGAATCCAACTGCCAGTGAAATACGTGTTCCGTAAACCACACGGATGAAGTAATCACGTCCCTGAGAATCTGTTCCGAAGATGTGAGGAACAACAGTCTCACCTGCTTCGATTCTCTTAAGCTCAGACTTACCGAACTCGAAAGGTCTAAGATCCTTGAAAGAGTTGTCAACGGGCTTACCGGGTGTCATACCCAGCATGCTGTCATAGGAATAAGGCCAGAACATCGGGATGAAAATAGCTGCAAGAGCTATGATAACTATAATAAAGAAGCAGACCGTTGCTACCTTGTTCTTAAGAAGTCTCTTTACTGAATCCTTAAAGAAGGTAGATGATGGACGCATCTGCACCATATATTCTTTTTCTTCGTCGGTGGCAGGGATGAAATCATCCATGTTAACCTGTGCGCTAAGCTTTGAAATATCCATTTAACCAATTCTCCAATTCTAATAGTCAATACAATAGAAAGCAAAAATCACTCAAGTGTAATTCTCGGATCAACAACCTTATACATAATGTCACCGATAAGGTTCATGATAACGATCAGTGTCGCAAGAACAATTGTTGTACCCATGATAAGCGGATAATCACGGCCTGTAATACTGTTTACGAAGGCACGTCCAATTCCGGGAACAGCAAAGATCTGTTCAACAACCAGAGATCCTGTAACGATACCGGCAAGCATCGGTCCGAAGTATGTGATTACAGGAATAAGGGAGTTCTTAAGGGCATGTCCGAAAATGATCTTGCCGCCCGATACACCCTTGGCCTTGGCAGTTCTGATGTAGTCCTGACCAAGAACCTCCAGCATGGATGATCTTGTAAGCCTTGTTATATATGCCATTGGGTACAGTGACAATGTGATGATAGGAAGCACAAGACCGTTCTTGGAGGCTCCGTTTGCCGGGAACCACTTAAGGTTAATGGCAAATGCTATCAGCAAAAGAGATCCCATAATAAATGAAGGCATCGATACGAATGCAGTTGTAATGATCATGATGATCCTGTCGATGATCTTGTTTCTGCGAAGAGCAGCTATAGATCCAAGGATTATTCCGCAGATAAGGGCAATGACTGCGGCAATAAGACCGAGCTTAGCTGATGTCTTCATACCATCAAAAATGATATTGTTGACGCTTCTGCCCTTCTGCTTAAGTGAAGGACCAAAATCAAATTTGGTAACAACATCGCTAAGATATGTAAGATACTGAACCCCAAGGGGTTTATCCAGACCATATTTAGCTTCCATGGCAGCCATAACAGATTCACTTACCGCCTTCTCACCGATGAAGGGGCCACCAGGAACTGCATGCATTACGAAGAAGGTAACTGTGATAACTACCCAGATCGTAACGATTGCAAGAAAAATTCTCTTTACAATGTACATTAGTGTCTTTGTGTTCATACTCTCTCCAAACTGTTTCTAAAAAATATTACCGGCAACAAAACATTTATCCCCACAAAGCGGTGACACTTCAACGTGCTAAATCGCTAAACTATAAAAAAATAAATGCAACCACATACTTGCCCGTACGCCATTGCACCTGAAGATAAATCCCCTATTGCACACGCTTCTCAAAACGAAACGTGCAAGCCTTGTTTAGTGTAGAATGGATATTACTTTATGTCAAGTATTTGACCATAAAATCGCTACAACAGATTAATATAAATCAAGAAAACCGCCCCAAAAGACACTTGTCTTTCTGGGGCGGACACTTTTCCTGTAATAATTCAAATATGTTTTTTTAAGTAAATACAGCGTATGCTTTCTGTGCTTCGTCCTTTTGCATCTGGCTCTGGAGCATATTCTGATATGTATCCAAAACCTGCTGTGTCTTCATCTTCTGATAAGCCTCTACAGAATTGCTCTCTTCCCTGTCCATCTGGAAGCCATTGAGCTCCATGGCTGCATGAGAATTATAGGTCAGTGCATAATCAACACCGTTGGTCTCTGCACCAGCATTGGATCGGTTGGCACTTACTGTCTCGAGAGCCTTATCAATTGCGCTCATATCGAAATCGTCTTTTGTTACATCCAGTCCTTCAATTCCAAGAGCCTTTGTGGTGCTGTCATAGGTTGATACCTTCTCGGAAGACCCACTGCCATCTGTGGTAACCGACATATCCGGGTTTGTTCCATTAAGAAGACTCTTCTCATTATATGTAGTCTGACCAGCTATGTCGTTGATGCCCTCCAGATACTCATCGATCTGAGCCTGAAGTGACTCCTTGTCCTCGTCGGTCAGCATGCCGTTTCTTGATCTTATTGCCAGTTCCTTAATAGACTGCAGATAATCAGCAATGCCTTCCATGGCTCCGTCCTCTATATTGAGAGCAGACTTGGCGCTGGTCAGGTTCTCTTTTCCTGCATCAAGTCCTCTTACCTGGGACTCGGTCTTTTCCTGAATAGCTATATCTGATGCTCCCTGGGCAGCCTTTGTAAGCTGACCACCATTAGATAAGACGGAATACGCAGAGTAGTCGGGAGATCCCGATACAGAAGAAATACTACTCATATTGCCTCCTTCTTGCGAGACTTGGGCGCCCGCAGACCTAACGAAATACATAATCTACCTATCTACCATCATAGTAAGTGCTACTTTAGAAAAAGGCTACCCCTAAATTGCCATTTTTTCGGGCAAAATGAAAGGAAATTTCAAGAAAATATATTATAAACTGAAAGGAAAATACGTTTATTTTTGTTTTAATCTTAAGTTATATTTCTTTTAGAGTTCAGTCACAATTTGGCAAAATTTAACCGTTATTATTAACTCATCAGAAGGAAACAACTTCTGAACCCCCAACAATACTTTTTTTCATACACGGGTTGTCTGGTTCCCCACTAGACAACCCCTCCTCCCAAAAAAACACCACCTGCTAAAACAGGTGGTTTTCTTATGCCCAAAAACGGGCTCTTATTCTATGTTACAGAGGAATCTGACTTAGATCCTGACCTCTCCCTCATGTGTAAGAAGGGCGATATTGTCGACGCTATTAAGTGAGTTAAGGGTCTTCATCAGCTCTTTTTCCTGCTGGGTCCTGACCTCGATTATCATGTCAAGGCCTGACTTCTTGAGGTTTCTGGACTTGATCTTGAAGCTGTGCGAGTAATCGTGAACTGTCTGTACTATCTCATCCTCAGCCTCTGTATCGCTGCTGTTAACAATAAGAACATAAGGCTTTTTATTCGTAGGAACAAACTCCAGGATAAGAATTCCAACAGTCACCATCAGGGCTACAACGATAGCCAGCTCAAAGAGCCCCGCACCGCAGATGATTCCCTCTCCGATGGACCAGAACAAAAACAGCAGATCCATTGTATCCTTAATGGCTGTCCTGAACCTGACAATTGAAAGCGCGCCCACCATACCAAGGGATATAACGATACTGGACTGCATTGCAATGATGATGCCAGCAGTAATAACAGATATCATTGCCATAGCAATGTGATAGTTCTTATTATAAAGAGCTGTTTTGCTCACCACTTTATATATAATAAATATATATAATCCGATGGCAAAGGTAACGGTCAGAATAGATACGATCTGACTCACCGGGATATCATTGGCTGTAAAGCCCTCCAATACTGATTTTTTAATCGCGTCCTGAAAACTCATAAATACACTCCATTTCCTTCATTGATCTGTCTCGCATAATAATACTTCGAAAAGGCACATTTTTGCAATGAGCCAATATCAATAAGATTCCTGATATAGTCCGGAAGCAGTTCATCATACTTAACTTCCAGTACGTGTGCCCCCTTCTCCATGGTGGGAACTGCATAGATGTCTTTTTCGAAAAAGCGTCCTATCTCTGTGCTGGCACCGATGTTGCGGTCCAGGGTTATGCGCACATTGCCGGATTTCTCCACAAAAGCTTCCCTCTCGTACTCAACGATCACCACCGGGTGCATCAGCTTGACGTTCATTGCGGCGTAGAGCTTTTTGGAAAGAACTCTCTTCTCTCCTCTTAAATAAGAAGCAGCAATCGGGGCCTGTACCATCAGCGGGTGCTCGATGATACCTGTAACGATATCCTTGGATATAGGCACTCCTCTCTTATGGGTATAACCCTTCTTTTTGCTCTTTTCCTCGAGCTTTATAAGGGTCTGGCCGCAGTTATAGTTGCGGATCCTGTACTTGCTCCTCTCATCGACGCCGGATTCGTTCTCGTAAAGAGCGCTGTCCTGCATGTCATCGAAGTAAATGCTGCGGATAAGATAGCTCCCGTCCTTGCTGTGGCGATCCATCTGCATAACGTTCCTGAGCCGCTCCCTGATATATGCAATTTGGTCCTCATAGACAATATATTTGTCTTCAACTCTGTAATACATTATTTCAACCACTCACCGCTAAGGAAATCGCATCTCTTGTCGATGAATTCCCTAAGCTTGTCGTACTCAGTACTGTCAGCTGTCGTATAATCAAGCTCGCTGTACATGTCTGCCCATCTGACCGCATCCATCATGGCCGAGGGCATAAGCAAATCCTGATAGTCCTTTATTCCGCCGTTTACAAGGCCTTTCATGTAGTCTAAGGCGCTCACTTCGTAGAACCGGCTCACCAGTTCGTTGAATTCCTCATGCTTTATCATGTGCTTGTAGTATATACTGGAGTGCTCCGAAAGGTAAAGCGCTGTTATTCCCTCCGGTCCCTCCTTGGAATACTCCATCCAGTCAAGGTAGTTGCCAAGACTCATGTCGAAATCCCAACCTGGTCCCGCATAGAGCTTGCTGTCCACCCTGTCGCTGTCCTTGTAGTAAAAGGCACTGGAAACACCGCCGTCGTAGTTCTTAATAAGCTCCTCCACCAGATATCTCTTGGCAAAGGACTCCGTGTCAATATAGAGCCCATAGGGTGCATCCCCCAGAATCTCTTTTTCCGCATAGTTCATATAATCTGAAATATAAAGAATCTCTGGCACCGTGCAATACCGGGGCGACTGAACTATGTAGTGCTCCTCGTTGTCTGTAACAAACCCGTTTCTCATCTCCGGATACTCGAGGTTATATCTGTCGACAAACTCTCTCTCAAGAAGGTATCCACCGGTATAATCAGCCACATACTGCGGGATATTCCAGCCCTTTACCGTGGCGGTCTCATACACCTCAAAGTTCTCTACGTTTAGCCGGGAAAAGACCTCTGACTGCGCCTCATCCATATTGGTGATATTTACATTATCCACACCCACGCTGATATTGGAGCAGATGTAGTAATTGCCCATGTAATCGCCATTAATATAAAGATCAGCAAACTTGCCGGTTCTGGCGAAAGGAATTCCCACTGCCACCTCGAGCTGCCTTGCGATCTCATTGCGGATAAGGGTTGCGTCGGAAGCATTGGCAATAAGTGCGTACTCCTGCCCTATACCAAGTCCCAGCAGTGATGCAGACTTGGACAGTTTGATCTTAAAGGGCTTCTTTTCCCAGTTGTTCCAGGAATAATTGCCTCTTCCCTTTAAATAGTCAAGACCGGAAGAAATGTTTACGTTCCCCTCTTCGTCTATTACAGTGATCTTGCCGCTCTCCTTGTAGTCCTTGTCGGCAAGAATGTTGTCCAGATTGCCCGAATTGGTAGTGATGTATATTGTTGCTATACCGGCGGACTTCATGACCTCGATCTCATGATTTTTAGCTTCCGCTGAATAAACTACCTTATCCTCTCTGGCATATCCCGGAAGAAACAGATAGTATCTGCCCTCCCTCTCAAAAACATTTATCTTGTGGCCATCAACTCTGGCATACATAAAATTCTTATCTGAAAGCTTAAAGTCTCTGCTGTCAAGCATCAAAATGCCATGAAGTGCGCCAAGGCACAGTACCACTACAAGCAGCTTCATAAGGACCGGTTTAAACCTCTTCATGCACCTGCCCTCACTCTTTCTGAAGCCTCAACGTATATAAGCAGGATCAGTCCGATCAGTGACAGAATAAGTCCCACCCATAGTCCATGAGTAGTGTAATTCATCTTTATGTCAAAAGAGCTCTCGGCGCCCCCATCAAGCGGAATATAGGTAAGGCTGTCATATATCGCAACAGCACTGACCTTACTGCCGTTAACCCTGATCTTCCAGGATGTCTCAAAAGGTATTGTCAGGAATACCCCATTAGCATCTGCAGGAGCATCAATGTTTATCTCACATTTTCCGGAGTTAACCTTAACATCGCAGCGTCTGCCTCTTGCCTGCGCAATCACTGTTCCAAGGGCGTCTGTGTCCTCTGTCACAAAGATCGGGATTCCAAAATTGTCATCTTTTGTTTCACCCTGAACTGCCACAAAGACCTGATCTCCTGCAGTGTGATAGCCGAGGTTAAGGATTTTGACACAGGCGGCGTTGCCATAGGTTGTAAGGAACTCATCCTCCACGAAAACTGAAAGGCTCATACCGCCATCGATAAGGCCATCCAGATACATATACAGCTCTCCGTCCCTGGCAGCTGTCACAGCGTAGTCGTAGCGGAATTTCCCGTCGGTCTCATAGAGGTCGCTGCTCTCCACCGATGCAGCTGTGAATATCGAAATGTCTTTTCCCAGAATCCTTCCCAGGATATCCTCCTGAAGTGAGAACGGATCCATCTGGGGCACGTGCGGCATGGAAGCCAGTGGAATATTATTCTGAAGATCAGCGATACCGGAGAGGTCAAAATCATTAGTATAAAGTGCTGCAGAGAGCGCATAAGGATTCCTGTAGGCCTTCTCATCCCCGTCAAAGACGAGCTCGTAGTCGTGGTGAGGCTCATAGGTACCATCAGTCAGCACATATTTAACCCCAAGGATGCTGTCTGCTGTCTCAGTATTGTCGTGCCCATAGTGGGTGTAAAGTGTATCGTCATTAAAGCCCAGTCTCTGCAGGAAATATCTGACATAAACCAGTCCCGCTGAGCTGTACTGGGTAATTCCGTAGTAGTTGTACTGGAAAGCGTCGTTCTGCTGCCTGGGATTGAGATTCTCCATCCTGAAAAGCTCGCCGGTCTCTTCGCTTCCCTTTACAAAATCCACTGCCTCCTGGGTCCTGACTACGGTATTGCCATAATCGATGGCGTTTTCGCAAAGAAGTGACTGCCAGTGATAAGTATATGCAGCATTGCCCGCAAGATCTGCCATATTGACCAGAAGGAGCAACGGAAGAAGAATCAGTGCCTTCTTCTCATTCTTAACAAGAACAAAGGCAAGAAGGATAACTACGTATAACAGAATCATCGCTGCGTTCACGTAGACAGCAAGGTCCGAAATATGGTCATAGCGCCCTCTCCTGATGAGGAAAAGACATACTGCCATAATGCCGGTTATCAGCAAAAGCTTAACTACTGAGAGCTCTTTGTCCATGGCTTCAAAAGCCCTGCAGCTGCAGACGATCATGAGAAACACACAGATGAACGCCTGTCTGTAGGGATGGCCTGAGGGCTCCATTCCAGCATGCCATACCACATTGAGAATATCTCTGGCAAAAGAGATCATGAAGATGGCAAAGAGTACCGCATAGCCCAGTCTCTGTCTCAGTGATATGCTCTTACTCATGAAATACAAAAGAAGCATGAAGACAAGAAGGACGCCGCAGTATATCTGCGGGAATCCAAATCTGGCTTCTATGTAGTCATAGGACATAGTGGGAAGCTTGGAAAGGATATCAATGACGCCAAGATTCTTGCCTGTGAGCTTCATTCCAAGAAGAGTAATATCCTTGGGGCTGTTCATAAGCTCAAGGAATGTAGGCAACATGACAACGCTTGAAAGAAGCGCTGCTACAGCCACTGAGAATACTACCTTGACGATCTGAAGAACCGGACGAGGCTCCTTAGTAACAATAAGGCGTGTTATCACCCAGAAAAATGTAAACAGAAGCACCTGATAAGTGATGTAATAGTTCAGGATCAGCATTGAGAGTATAGCTACAATGCAGGGCAGTTTCTTGCCCCTGATGAACATGTTCTCAAGGCTCCAGATATAGGCAGGAAGCAGAATGACAACATCCATCCACATAAGGTTCATGCTGTGGGCGAAAAGAAATCCTGAAAATGCCCAGGATAAAGCCCCCAGATAAACCGTAGCGCTGCTCCTGTCTGTAGGCATAAGGCATTCAGCAGAGGCTACAAATCTCTGAAGGAAAAGGTCCATTATAAATGCAGCCAGCATAAGCTTGAGGCCTATAACAAAGCTGATTCCTAAAGGTATACTGCTCTTTGGAAACAATGAGAGAATTAGCAGAAACGGACTAGTCAGATAATACGCAAAAAAGCCCAGTGTTCCTGAGCCCAGTGCTGCATTAAAAGAATAAGACGCGCTGTTTACTCCGCCAAGAACCGTGCGCAGATAAGCATAGTAATCTACATACTGTCTCTTGAGATCATACATGAGAAAGGTCTTTTCCCCAAAAGGCACTATTCCCGATACTACAAGGACAGCGATATAGATGAGCGCTACGGCTGCTGCGGACAGCAGCGCATGTATAAAATTAAGCTTTTCCGATTTTAAACTTTCCCCAAACATACCTACCACATTTTACCACGAAGTAGCCTGTTTGGGATTAGTTTTGACTAAATTTTTCCGCCGAATTTTTCAAAGGTCTCAACGTCCACAGGTTTGCTGAAATAGTAGCCCTGGAACAGGTCACAGCCCCTCTCATCCAGCATAAGAAGCTGATCCTTGGTCTCAACTCCCTCGGCAATGACAACCATCTTAAGCTGTTGCGCCATATGGATGATATTCTCAAGGATGATCTGTGCTCTCTCAGGATCATCGGTGGAATCAAGGAATCTCATATCGATCTTAAGGACGTCGACTTTGAAGTCCTTAAGGAGGTTCAGGGATGAGTAGCCGCTTCCAAAATCATCCATCTCCACCATGAATCCCTTTTCGCGAAGTCTTCCCATGAGCTCTATGCACATGCCGATATTGGCTGCGATGGCTGTCTCTGTGATCTCGAGATTGAGCTTGCCGGGATCTATGTCGTACTTTTCTACCAGTTCCGTGAATACCACCTCAATGTTAAGGAATTGCAGATCCTTCGGGGATATATTGACGGATATTCTGTATTTTTCGTTTTCGGTTCCCTTCCAGCTGGCCAGCTGTTTGGCAGCCAGTTCCCAGATATAGCGGTCCATCTGATAGATGAGGTTGGCATTTTCCAAAACGCCGATAAATTGTCCCGGAGGAACTATGCCTTTTTCCGGATGTATCCATCTGGCCAGTGCTTCTCCGCCGATCACATTGCCCTCAAAGTCAACCTGGGGCTGAAGGAATATATGAAACTCACCGTTATCAAGAGCAAATCTGAAGCCGTTTAAGACCTCCTGCTCATGGACGGTCTCCTTCATGATCTGCTCGTCGTAATAAGCTATGGAAAGCTCTTTGTTCTCTTTTATAGTATCTATGGCCATCCTGGCCTTGTCTATCATGTCAAATACAGGCTGATGAACGTCATCAACCTCATAAATGCCCAGCTGGAAACGCAGGCTGTAAACGCTGTTATCTATGAGCTTTGCAACCTCATGGATTCCCCTGGCAAAGCGCTCCGCGTCAAAGTCGTCCTTGCGCATAAAGAGAACGAACTCATCGGAATGCATTCTTCCGAAGACATCCCCTTCCCGGCACCACTTTTCCATGCCAAGACCTATATATTTCAGAATGTCATCGCCCTTTTCCATTCCAAAGAGCTGATTGACCAGCTTGAACTGCTTGATATTCGATGATATACAGTAATACTTCTCATCGGGAGCCTCTGATATCTTGGCCTTAACGGCCTTAACAAGGCCTTCCTGGTTATAAATACCGGTAAGAAGGTCGTGGGTCTCCCTGAATTTTGCTCCGCCCACGTTCATGGCCTCGTCTGTTATGTCCATGAAGGCAAGGCATATTCCCGCCAACTTTTCAAGCTCGGGCTTATGCTTATAGGCGGGCATTGAATGGATCTCGTACAGATACTCTTTTCCATCCCGTTTATAGAACTGGCTTGTGACATGACCACTTCTGATGCTTGAATCTGCTATAAGCCAGTCCGACAAAAATTCCTGCATCTCCGCCAGTCCGTTGGGGATATGGAACATCCTGAAGGCCTGTTTGTTGGCATAGATACACTTGAAGTTCTCATCAAGGCATACTATTCCTATGACTGAATCAAGAAAGGCCTTGGAAATAACCTCATCACTGGCCTCCTTGTCGCCGACCATGCTGACATAAAGAGCATCCTCATTGATCCTCTTTAGCTCATATTCCATCTGCTCTTCAGGATTCAGCACTTTATTGCCAAGGGTAACCAGCTCGATGGCGTAATTACTTGAAGGTGCACCGTCCAGCTCCAGAGGTGCAGGAATCGATATGACATGACATTCGATCCCGTCCCGTATCTCTATCTTTTCCTGAACGCGATTTCGTATACATGCCTGGAAGGATGAACAGTTCTCGCATCGCTCGCTCTTACCCCAGACTGTGTAGCATTTTTCGCCTGTTGCCTCTTCGCCGACCTTGTTCACATCCAGTACTTTGCAGGTATCAGGCTCTACAAGCCGCACCACATCGTACATTCCCTGCATGTTCCGTATGTACTTTTTGAGCTCCTTCAACTTAATTCCCATGTATCTATTGTAATCTTTACGTTTCGACACTGATAGTGTCAATTATCGTTTTTTTGTATTATTTATAAAAAATTAATAATAAAAGCCCGCCACGTTTTGTGGCGGGTGATGATAGATCAAATATAAAGTTACAGTCGTATAACGATTCCGTCTTCTGTTCCTGCAATAATGTTGCTGGGCTTACCTGTAAGGTCCTTGCCGCCTACGAAATACTGGTATTCGTGGAGGATGCGGTCCTTCTGCATTCCTGATATTGCCTGCTTCATATCTCTGGAGGCCAGTCCCATATCTCCGTAAATATCAAGAGATGAGCTGTCATACTGTCCAAAGGAAATTGCCAGATTCTCGATGGATGCGTTTTCTCTGGCGGGAACTTCAACAGTAAGTTCCAGGCCGGGCTTCTCACTCTGTTTGCTCTTCTGCTCTAACGCAGCGGCATCGGGGGATGCATCCTGTCCCTGTGGTGCAATCTGGGGAGCTATCTGGGAGGGATCCTTCGCTAAAGGAATATTATACGCATTATAGCCGGGTACAAATGATCCAACTCTATCAAGTGCCATATTATATTCCTCCTTTCATACTATTTAAGGTCCAACTCTTGCAAATAATATATCGTCCAGATTCCCCAAAACCTTAAGAGCATTATACTATAAAATTTCACACAATCCCAGCGGCTTTTAAAAGAGCTTTTGTATAATCCTGGGTAGGCTGTCTGTAGAGCTGTCTTGTCTGTCCCTGCTCAACAACTCTTCCATCCTTCATGATCATCACATGGTCGCTTATCTTGTAAACCACACGAAGGTCATGGGAGATAAATATGATGGAGATTCCATGCTTTTTGTGGAGATTCTCAAGAAGCTCCAATATCTGTGCCTGAATGGTCACATCCAGTGCAGATACCGGCTCATCAGCAATAAGAAGCTTGGGAGATCTCATTAGCGCCATGCCAATGCAGACACGCTGCCTCTGCCCTCCGGATAGCTGAGCCGGATACCTTTCCAGCATGCTAAGAGGGAGCTCGATCTCCTCCATTACAGTCTTTACTCTCTCTTCAATCTCCTGTTTAGTCCAGTTTCTGGTCTTGTCAACCCGCAGAGGCTCCTCCAGAAGCCATCCGATCTTCTTGGAAGGATTCAGGGAACTGTAGGGATCCTGGAATACCATCTGGGGCTGGTCATATTTCTGCCAGATCTCCCCTGTGTAATCCTTATTTATCCCAACGATCGCCCTTGCCAGTGTGGATTTACCGCTTCCTGACTCTCCGGCAATGGCCAGCACCTCTCCCTCTTCCATGGTGAGGTTTACATCAAACAGAGCCTGTATTTTCTTTTTATTTGAAAAGAGCTTTCTCTTCCTGTTTTTGTAAAAAACATTCAGATCACTGACTCTTAATACCACATCATTACTCATAGACATTACCTGTCGCCTTCAAGGTCAATCTTGGGTATGGCCGCAATAAGCTTCTTGGTATACGGATCTCTTGGACGCAGAAACACTTCGCTTGTCTTTCCCGACTCCACAATATTTCCATGCTGCATTACAATAACCCTCTGACAGAGCTGGTTAACAAGGCTGAGGTCATGGGAAATAAATATGATGGAGGTTCCCATTTCCCTGTTAAGCTTTTTAAGAAGCTCTACTATCTGGGCCTGAACCGTTACATCCAGAGCTGTTGTGGGCTCATCGGCAATAAGTATCTTGGGATTGCCGATCATGGCTGCGGCTATCATGACCCTCTGCCTCATTCCGCCGGAGAGCTCATGAGGGTACATGAAATATACATCCTCCGCCTTATCAAGGCCAACTGCCCTCAGCATTTCGATGGCACGCGCTTTCCGCTCTTCCCTGGTCACCTCAGGGTGATGGATAAAGAGCGGCTCCTCCACCTGCCAGCCTATTCTCTTTACAGGATTTAAACTGGTCATGGGCTCCTGGAAGATAATTGATATCTCATCTCCCTGATAGCTTCGAAGCTTGCCTCTGTCGCAGGTCAGAAGGTCTGTGCCGTCAAACATGATCCTGCCGCTCTTGGTAAGGCTCTTTCTGTTTAAAAGCCCTGCAATAGCCAGTGCGCTCATGCTCTTACCGGAACCGGACTCGCCAACGATTCCCACAATCTCCCCCTTGCCCAGCATCAGATCAAAGTCCTCAACTGCCACCTCAGGGGTATCGTGGTCGTGAAACTCTATATGAAGATCAGTAACATCAAGAATTATTTCCATCTGCTGATTCCCTCTCCAAGAAACGCAAATCCAAGTACCATAAGCACTATAACAACACCGGGGCACAGAACGTAGCTGGGTGTAGTAAACATATACTGCTGGGCATCAGAAAGCATCTTGCCAAGACTTGCATAAGGTGGCTGTGAGCCGACTCCCAGATAGCTAAGTCCCGCCTCAGCCAGTACTGCGTTATTAAATCCGATCATTATGGATGACGCCATTACGCCCTTGATATTAGGAAGGATATGAACAAAGATCATCCTGAGGTTTGACACTCCCTGCAGCCTTGCATTCTCTACATAATCCATGTTTCTGCAGCGAAGCACCTCTCCTCTTACGATTCTGGCGTAGCTTGGGACAAAGGCAATACCCAGAGATACCAGAAGCTGAATCCATCCGGTACCAAATACACTGATGATGACCAAAGCCAGCAAAATACTGGGAAACGCAAACAAAGCATCGATAATTCTCATGGCGATCTCATCAAACATACCGCCAAAATAGCCTGTAAGAGCTCCTATTATGGTTCCCACCACTGATCCGATAAATACCGTTCCGATTGCGATAAAAAGAGTGATCCTGCTACCGTACATCACTCTGCTGAGAACGTCTCTACCCATATTGTCCGTACCCATGGGATGGCGAAGGGACATTCCCTGGAGCTTCTCTGCCGAGTTCATGGCTGTTGGCTCATAGGGCGTCCAGATCATTCCCACAATTATCATCAGAAGGATGAGTCCTGTGATGATAATGCCCGATAAGAGATACGGATTTGTCTTTATATTCCTTTTAAAATCCTGTTTTGCCTTATTCATTATCAAGACCTATTCTCGGGTCTACAATCCTGTAGATCACGTCCACAAGGAAGTTTACCACCAGTACAACGATGGCTATTCCCATTATTATTGCCTCAACCACCGGATAATCCCTGTTGCTGATGCTGGTCAGCAGAATTCTGCTGATACCGGGTATTGAGAACACCTGCTCAATTACAATACTGCCTGCTATCATGTCCGCAAGGGCCATGCCAAGGAACGTGATTACGGGTATCATGGCGTTTTTGAGCACATGGCGATACAATACGCCGTTGGTGTTATTACCTCTGCTGTAGGCAGTTCTGGCGTAGTCTTTGCCCGCCTCATCAATAAGGCTTCCCCTTAGCATCTTGACTGTCATCGCAATCTTAGGAAGCGCAATAGCCAGGGATGGGAAAAAGAGATAACGAAGGAACTTACCAAAATCCGCCGTATATGAAACGAAGCCTCCGGGGGTAAAGAGCCGCAGGATCATACCGAATATGAAGGTTATGAGTATTCCTGAAAAGAAAGGCGGCACAGCCATAATGATCTGATTGAACACTATCATGATCCTGTCCACACGCCCATTCTCATGCTTGGCTGTAAATATCCCCATTGGAATTGATATCAAAACCGTAAGTAAAAATGCGATAACTGCCATGGTAAAGGTGATCGGTACCTTGCTGATGATCATATCCCTGACCGGTATCTTGTAGTTATAAGAGGTACCAAAATCTCCTCTGATAAATCCGATAAACCATCTGCCATATCTTACAAGCAGCGGGTCATTGAGTCCCATCTGCTCTCTGGTCTGTTCAACCAGTTCCGGAGAAGCCTCCGTGCCCAGCATCTTAAGGGCCGGGTCTCCCGGTATAATATTAAAGGCGAGGAACACACATATAGAAACCACCAATAAGGTAATTATCATCATACCCAGCTTTTTAATGATGTATTTCATATGCGTTCCCCGCCTTAAATCTTACTTGTTTATTTTCTGATAACTGTTACTGCTGATCTGCAAGTCTGATCTTGCTGATGTCCTGTACATACAGAGGATAGAATACATATCCTGTGTACTTCTTGTTAAGTGCTACGAACTCAGGAAGGTCCTGAATGTATACACTTGCTGCTTCCTGTGAAAGGATTCTCTCACATTCCTTGTAATACTCGGTCTTGGCTGCGTCATCTGATGTTGCCTGAGCTGCAGCATAGGCCTTGTCGTAATCAGGGCTGTTGAAGTTTACAAAATTTCTGCCTGCATCTGATGCATATCTTGCAAGAAGTGATGAAGCTGCCAGTGTTGAAGCATCTACACCTACTACTGTTGCCTGATATTTTCTGTCTGAGTAAACATCAGAGAGCCATGTGTTCCACTCAACCTCCTGGATGTTGGCTGTTACGCCGATAGCCTTGAGTTCCTCGGAGATAACCTGCGCTGTATCCACATGCTGTGTGTAGTTTGATGGAACTGTGATGGTGAACTCAAAGCCGTCAGGATAGCCTGCCTCGGCCAAAAGCTCTTTTGCCTTAGCTGTGTCTGTGTTGTAGGTATCGTTGAGCTCAGGTAAGAAGTACTTGGTAAAGGAAGGGAACATTGCGCTTCCGATCTCCTTGCCGGCTCCGTCTGATACATAGTCCATGATCTCCTGAGGGTTGATGGCATAGCAAAGTGCCTGACGAACTCTCACGTCATCAAAGGGCTTCTCAGCATTGTTGATGTACATAGCCTGTACCAGGTTCATGGTTCCTTCGTAGATGGTAAACTCATCATCAAGCTGTGAAACCTGATTGCTGGTAACACGGGCATACATGTCGATCGATCCACCCTTGAGGTCCATAACTACCGCGTCGGAGTTGGACTCGATCTTGAAGGTTACGTCCTTGATAAATGCTGCATCTCCCCAGTAGTCGTCAAATCTGGTAACAACGAAGTTCTCCTGAGGTGAGCTTGATACATACTTGTAAGGGCCTGTACCAATGCAGTTAGTTGCAGGATCTGTGTTGGCTGCAGGTAAAATTGCTACTGTGAGCTGTGTAAGGAACTCTGAATCGCCTTCCTTAAGAACAATTTCTACCGTCTTGTCGTCTACAATATTTACACTTTCAATCTTGGAAAAAGAAGAGATAAGGGGCTCACTTCCGTCTGTACCGGCGTTTCGCTCCAGAGAATATTTGATATCCTCTACTGTAACAGCGCTACCGTCGTGGAACTTGATACCGTCTCTTAGTTTGAACGTGTAGGTCTTGTTGTCCTCTGAGATCGTGTACTCACTGGCTACAGCAGGGTTAAGATTACCATTTTCATCGGGCTTAACGAGGCCCTCGAATACGTTGAATAAAACCTCTTTAGTTCCTGCCCCGGTTGCGTAATGGGGGTCAAGACTGTCAATGTCCTGAGGTATTCCGATTGTAATCTTAGAAGAATCATCTCCTGCCTTGTCGCTTGAACATCCGCTCAATGCAATAGTCAGTGTTGTCAACACGACCAGCAGAAGCCCTGCGCTTACCTTTCTAAAGCTTCTTCTCATCATGTTAAATCCTCCTCGATATTAAATTTACTAGACAAATATAAAGCCAGTCCCCCTAAAAGTCAAGGTAAAACGGGAAGTCATAAGTAAAGTTACGCAAAATAAAACCCGGCGGGGTAACTGTTCCCGGCCGGGTCAATCATCTGTGTCAATGATCCTTAAGTAGTGGAGTGTTCTTGTCTGTGGTGTCAGTTATGGTGCCGTCGGCCTCCTTCTTAAGAACAGTCTTAAGCTCATCCATAAAGGTATTAACGTCCTTGAATTCCCTGTATACTGAAGCGAATCTTACGTAGGCAACAGGATCCAGATTCTTCATCTTGTCCATGACGATCTCACCGATGGAACGGCTGGGAATCTCCTTCTGCTCCATGTTGAAGACCTCTGTCTCAACAGCGTCGACGATCTTGGTGATCTGCTCTGCGCTGACAGGTCTCTTGTGGCATGCCCTGAGTACGCCGGCCTCAATCTTGGCGCGGTCATAGGGTTCCCTTACGTCGCCCTTCTTGATGACAATAAGCGGAATAGTCTCGACTTTCTCATAGGTAGTAAATCTCTTGCCGCAGGAATCGCAGACTCTTCTGCGTCTGATGGAAGTGTTCTCGTCTGCAGGCCTTGAATCAATTACTCTCGTGTCGTCTTTCCCACAAAATGGGCATTTCATAACTTTTCCTCCGTTTTTTTATAATAATATGTCCACCATATATTGTATAAAAAACCTATTCACTCCACGAACTATTGTATCATGATTTACCGCGTTTTTCTACACATTATTGCAAAAATCACCTGATTTTGCGCATAAAAAAGCCCTCTGCAGATGCAGAGGGCTAAGAAATCAATTATTTTCTCTGTAAGAAATCCGGTATCTTAAGAGATTTAGGCTCGACTGTGCTGGTAATGTTTGTAGGCCTGTTTAATGAAAGAGGTCTTGGTGAGGAAGTTGCCGGCTGGCTATCAGCTGCAGGTGTTCCTATAGGTGTTATTGTAGGCTGAACAGGTGTTACAGGAGTTACTACGCCAGGTGCCGGTGCAGCCTGCTGAACCTGGGGTGCAGGTGCAGGAGTAACTGTCTGGGCCTGTGGCTGAGGCTGTGCCTGCTGACGGGCAGCTGCCTGGGTCTGTGCCTGAACAACAGCCATGTTGTTGGTGTTGTTGATCCTGTCCTCAATACCTGTAGCAATAACTGTTACAGTACATGTATCTGTCTTGCTCTCATCGTACATAGCACCAAAGATTACGTTTACGTTATCTCCGGCAAGCTGGCGAACATACTCTGATGCATCAGAAGCATCTGTAAGAGTGATATCACCTGAAATGTTGATGATAACATCAGTTGCACCATTAACCTTGGTCTCAAGAAGTGGAGACTCAACAGCCATCTTAACAGCGTCTGTAGCCTTATCATCACCCTTGCCGCTACCGATACCGATGTGGGCAATGCCTTTTTCCTTCATAACTGTTGATACGTCAGCGAAGTCCAGATTGATAACTGCAGGAACATTGATAAGATCAGTGATTCCCTGTACTGCCTGCTGAAGAACTTCATCAGCCTTCTTAAGTGCATCAGGCATTGTTGTACGTCTGTCAACAATCTGAAGAAGCTTATCATTAGGAATAACGATAAGTGTATCAACATTGTTCTTGATATTTGAAATTCCAAGCATAGCGTTCTGCATGCGCACGCGAGCCTCAAAGCTGAAAGGCTTGGTAACTACGCCTACAGTAAGGATACCCATATCCTTGGCAAGCTTGGCAACTACAGGTGCTGCACCTGTACCGGTTCCGCCACCCATACCACAGGTAACAAAAACCATATCTGCTCCCTTAAGGGCTGCAGATATCTCTTCAGCACTCTCTTCAGCTGCCTTCTGTCCGATCTCAGGCTTAGCGCCGGCTCCAAGGCCTTTGGTGAGTTTCTCACCTATCTGTAAAAGCTTCGGTGCTTTGCAGAGCTGAAGCGCCTGTTTATCAGTATTTACACCGATGAATTCAACACCGGTGATACTCTCATCAACCATTCTATTTACAGCATTATTACCTGCGCCGCCTACCCCAACGACTATTATTTTGCAGGCATTTTCTGCTTCATTTGACTTAATCTCCAGCAAAACAACTCCTCCTTCATAAATCCTCATAGACTCCTAATAGCTATGATATATTTTTTTCACCTAATTATCAACCAGTTTTTTTTAGAAAATTTTCATTTGTTTTATGACAATTTACTGGTTTTTCTCTTCAAATGTGATGTTTTTGGTGCCTTCGTCAAAATCTTTCATCTCAAGAATACCAGTTTTTCCTTCAAGCTTAGGAAGTATATATTGAAGTTGTATAATTTTCTCATCGATGTAGTCCCTGGTACCCAGACTAACCTCTACGCCGTCGAAATACAGGTATACATTGTACTCTCGGTCAAAGAAAATTCTGTCAGCCTTCAGGCTGTATTTTGAAAGAAGCTGGGTGATATCCAGAACTTCTTCAAATATCTTTTCATTCTCAATAGGGAGCTTTTCATACATGATGATGTAGTCAAAGCTGAGTCCCATAACTTCAGGCACTTCCGTCGACTTCTCAAAGGAGCTCTCCACCACTATTCCGTCTCTGTCAAAGTACATATATCTGCCAAGGTGGGAAATATATCCTGCTACCGCCTTCTCGTATACATTTATTCTGACAGTGTCGGGAGAGACGATATCCACACCCATTTTCTCAACGAACGGGATATTCTCAATGCTCTTATTCCTGTACTTAAGTGAAAGGAACAATGAATTGTGACTAAATCTGTCATCCATGACCATATCTATGATCTCTTCGTTTGTATAATGGGTATTTCCCGTGACATAGATATTGGTGATGGTGTAATTATCGCTTATATACTTGTAAGCCACCGCCGCAACGATCGCCAGCGTGATCAGCACACCGGCTATTATGTAAATACTCCTATGCAGGAAAAGAGATTTTCCTATGCTGAAGTCTCTGGCTCTGTCAATGGGATGAAAATCCTCAACCCTCTCCCTGAGAGACGGCTTGTATTCAGCATATCTTCTTTTCCTTACCTTCTTTTTATTTTTAGCCATAACTATATCATTCTCTGCCTATATTTCTTGCCACGTTCAGCGCAATTCCTATCTCAGCCAGCTGAATGATAACAGCCGAGCCTCCGTAGCTGATAAAAGGCAGTGTAATACCTGTATTTGGAATTGTATTGGTAACAACCGCTATATTGAGGATGACCTGAATAGCGATATGTCCCATAACACCTATAACCAGAAGCGCTCCGAACATATCAGGCGCATTATTGGCAACGATCATAAGTCTCCAGATAAGGAGCAGGAACATCAGCATAACTGCGATAGCTCCGAAAAGTCCCAGTTCCTCGCAGATAATGGAGAAAATCATATCATTCTGGGCCTCAGGGATGAATCCCATCTTCTGCATACTCTCGCCAAGGCCTTTTCCGAAGATTCCACCGGAGCCGATGGCATAGAGAGCCTGAAGTGTCTGGAAGCCCTTGCCTGATGCGTAAGCTGCCGGGTCAAGCCACGCCAGAACACGCTCAAAACGGTAGTTCATGCCGCTGGTCTGATTGGAATTGGCTATTATCAGCACCAGCACAGTTGCCATACCGATAACGGCAACTGCAACGATGATATATCTTCTGTAGCCCGGTGTGGACACAAAGAGCATTATAAATGTGATGCCCATGATGATAATGGCCGAGCTCAGGTTTCTGGTGATTATGTACACCATTCCTGCCAGAACTGCAGGAAACGCCACTGCTGTGGCAAAGCCCTTGGTGGTGATAAGGTTCTTTTTAAGAGTAACGATCATAGTTGCCGTAAAGATAATGGTAGCTACTTTGGCAACCTCTGCGGGCTGAATGGATACACCGCTGATGATGAGCCATCTCTTGGCACCGTTAACAGTCTTACCAAAAGGGATGATCAGTATCAAAAGCACCGCTGCAACCGCATATATCGGCATCGCAAGCTTGGTAAATATCTTGTAAGGCACATATGAGAGAACCACCATACCTACCAGTCCCAAAAGTGTGGGGATCAGCTGATGCTTAAAGTAATAGGCTGAATCACCAAAGTCCAGATTTGCCTCATAGGAGCTGGTGGAATAGAGCATGATAAGTCCGAACGCCAAAAGAAACAGTATGATGAATATCATGCTGTAATCAATATATGATTCTTCTCTTGGTCTTTTAAGTACTTTTGCTCTCACAGATACACTTTACTCCGCAATCTTATTTACATATTCCTTAAATTTCTTTCCCCTGGTCTCGTAGTTTGGGAACATATCCCAGCTGGCGCAGGCAGGTGAAAGGAGCACTGCGTCCCCGGGCTGCGCACTTTGCGTACAGAACTCCAAAGCTTCCTCATAGGAATCCTTGAATACATAATTGGTAAAGCCGTGCTTTTTAGCACACTCGGCAATCTTCTCTCTTGTCTGGCCGATAAGAACCAGAAGCTTAACAGTATCTCCAAAGTTCTCGATCCACTCATCGTACTCACTGCCTTTATCATAGCCGCCTCCGATAAGGATCGTGGGCTTGCTCATGGCTCTGATGCCCTGAATTGCAGCATCGGGGTTGGTTCCCTTGGAGTCGTTATAGTAATCAACGCCTCTCTTAGTAGCCACAAACTCAATTCTGTGCTCAACAGCCTTAAAATCTCTGATAACGCTGAGGGTTGTTGAAAGAGGCACACCCATGGCCCCTGCTATGGCAATTGCAGCCATTACGTTCTCTACATTGCACAGTCCCACCAGATTCATATCATGTACGTTCATGATAGTCATGGGCTTGCCTGCTGTAGCCATTATGATATCCTCGCCGTCAAGGTATAAGCCATCGTCGAGTTTCTGGCTTGTGGAAAAGAAAACCACCCTGGCGGGACATCTGCTTCCGAAATCTCTTGTGTATTCGTTGTCATAGTTGAGAACACAGGTATCCTCTGTGGTCTCGTTATTGGTAACATTCTCCTTCATGGCAGCATAGCATTCCATAGTGTGATGCCTGTTGAGGTGATCAGGAGTAATGTTCAGGATTGCAGATACGTTGGCATGGAAATTATCAACTGCCTCTAACTGAAAAGAGCTGATCTCTCCTACTATCACTGTGTCGTCCTTCATTTCAAGGGCGCTCTCAGCAAAAGACACTCCGATATTACCTACCACATAGACAGAATTATAGTGTGCCTTCATGATCTCACCAACGAGCGTAGTTGTGGTGGTCTTGCCGTTTGTTCCGGTAATTGCCACCATTTTGCCTTTAGAGAAGTTGTAGGCAAGCTCTATCTCGCTCCAGATGGGGATATTTTTCTCTTTTATCCTCATTACTGTAGGTGAATCTAAAGGAACGGCGGGACTTGGAACTGTAAGGGCCAGTGTATCAAGTACTTCGTCAGGAAGGGTTCCGATGATGATCTGTGTGCCCTCTCTGTCCTCTTCATGAAGTTTTTTTCTGATGTCTTCCTCTGTAACCTTGGTGTTTTCCTCAAGGACAATGGGAATCGCCCCAACCTTGCCAAGAAGGTTTACAGAGCCGACTCCGGATAAGCCCGAACCGATTACAAGAACTTTTTTACCCTTCAAATCTGCCTTCATATCTTTTTTCCTCTTTTTACAGACCTGCATATGCAATGAGACAAAGTAATATGGTAACGGTTGTGAATACATTTACAACCTTGGTCTCAGACCAGCCGCCCTTTTCAAAGTGATGATGAATTGGGGCCATTCTGAAGATTCTTTTACCATGTGTTATCTTAAAATACGATACCTGCATGATTACTGAGATTACTTCAAATGCGTAGATGAAGCCGACTATTACGATAAATATCGGCATTTGCATAACATACGCTATACCGGTAACAAAGCCTCCGATGGCAAGGGAGCCGGTATCACCCATCATAACCTTGCCGGGATATACGTTATAAACAAGATAGCCCAAAAGAGCTCCAACCATGGCACTGGACATAACCTCAGCACCGGTTGCACCATAGTGCATTCCTGCCACCGCAAAGAATCCTGCCACAACAGCTGTTACTGATGCGCAAAGTCCGTCAACACCGTCTGTAAAGTTGGTTCCGTTGGCGGTACCAAGGGCTATAAAGAACATGATCGGTATATTCCAGATGCCAAAATCAAGGACTATGTCCGTGAAAGGAATCTTCATTGCCAGGGAAATATCAGTAAATTTCAGAACATAGAGCGCAAATAAGAGCGCCACAATGAACTGCCCCAGTATCTTCTGCCAGGCATAAAGACCCTGGTTGTGTTTTCTTACGACTTTTATGTAGTCATCCAGAAATCCTATGATGCCAAAGCCAATGGTCAGGATCAGCACAGGAATGACTTCCTTGTGGGATGCCGCATAAAATATTCCAATAATAACTACCGGTATCAGAAAGATAACGCCGCCCATTGTGGGGGTTCCGGTCTTTTTCTGATGGGATTCAAGTCCCTCTGCTCTCTCTGTCTGGCTCGCTTTAAGCCTTGCAAGAATTTCTATTACCTTTGGTCCGATAAGTACTGCAATAACAAATGATACCAAAACCGGAAGAAGGGTCCTTAGCACGTAACTGTTCATAACACATCTCCATACTGTTCAGATTAGTTGCTGACATCCTCAGAAGCCGCTTCTGGGGCAAAATCCGCCTCGAAATCAGGAAGGTCATCTCCCCCATAAGCATGTCCGCTTTCAGGATCGATAAGATTACCTGTATTCGGGTCAATATAATACCCCGTTGACTGGTCTACGTCAAATGTCTCCCAGATTGATGAATTACTCTGGTTTTCGGCTGCCTCCTCCTGTGGAGCCTGTGTTTCTTCCTGAATTTCTTCAGGATTTTCCTCCCCTTCTGTTTCCTCCTCTGTTGCAACTGCTGTTGTGATCATAGCCTCCCGCAGCTGTTCAAGTTCAGCCTTTTCCTTATCAGAGAGCTCCTCTGTCATAGGATAGTTCAGATATGGAAGAGCCTCTGTAAGTACGGCCCTTACAATTCTGGTGGCGAACTTGGCATCGTCCTGATAACGGACGTTACATCTGTCCACAACAACATAAATAGCTATTTCAGGGTTGTCAGCCGGCGCATATCCCATGAAGGAGACAACGTACTGTCTGTTTCCACGGGGAAGGGTCTGGGCTGTTCCTGTCTTGCCACCGATTCGGTAGCCTGCAGGTCTTGCTGTTTTACCTGTTCCCTCAGGGCCTGCTACAACCTGGTTGCAGTATTCAATTATCTTATCAGATGTGCTCTGGGATATTGTCTGTCTGAGCACTCTTGGTTCTATATTCTTTACGGTAGCTCCACTGCTGGATACGATTCTTTTAACAACGTGGGGCTCATAGTAGTAGCCGCCGTTTATCAGCGAAGAAAAGCTGGTGATCATCTCGATCATGTCAACGTTAAAGCCCTGTCCGAAGGAGTTGGTGGCAAGGTCAGTGGGTGTCATGTTGGATGCGCTGTAGGTAAGTCCCTCTGTTCTTGCTTCTCCGGCAAGGTCAACGTTGGTCTTAAGTCCAAAGCCAAAGTCCTTCTGGAACTTGGTGAAGGTGCTGATTCCTGTAGCCTGAGCTACGTACATCATGGCTACGTTACAGGAGATCTCGATACCTCTTTCTACTGAAACCATGCCGTCACCGTAGGTGTTGTGGCACTTGATATCCCAGCCGCCGACATTGAGTTTGCCGGTGCAGTTGTAGACTTCATTACCGGTGATGGAGCCGCTCTCCAGTGCTGTAGCAACCGTGAAGGGCTTGGCAACTGATCCGGGTTCGTAGGTATCGGCTATACAGAAATTCTTCCAGAGGGCGTTGTAGTTCTGATAGAGCTCTTCGTCTGTAAACTCCGATATCATTTCTTCCGTTATGTATACACCTGAGTCAAATACCGACTCTCCCTTGAGCCTGTTTCCATTCTCATCAACCGCAGGCATTCCTATTAAGGCTGACGGATCTCTTGGATTGTTGAGATCGTATCCGGGGTAGCTGGCCATTGCAAGAATATCACCTGTGTGGATATCCATCATGATACAGCCTACGTTGTTGGCACCATTGCCCTCTCTGAAGTTATTGGCATAGGTGTCGTTAAACTCTTTTAAATGCTTCTCTACTATATTCTGGAGATTTCCATCAATGGTGGTCACAATACTGTCTCCGTCAGTCGGCGGAATTGTTGTTCGCTCCAGATTGGAATCCTCATCCAGGTAACCGTATTCTCTGCCTGTAGTTCCGGACAGAACACTGTTGTAGTACTCTTCAAGACCATACATTCCGTTGTTATCATTGGAAGTAAATCCTATTATATCGCTGGCAAGGGATCCGTTGGGATACTTTCTGATGTAGCCTGATTCAAACCAGATACCCTGAATATTGGCATCATAGTTATCCGTACCCGGTGTTATCATATCCTGAAAATTCTTGATCTCGTCGTAGGAGAGCTTCTTGGCAAGAACATAGTACTGGGACGTGGGGTGATCGTTTAAATATGTTCTGATAGTTCCCTGGTCCAGTCCAAACTCTTTTACCAGAGCCTTGATGGTGGGATCTAAGAATTTGGGATCCCTGAGGAGCAGCTTGGCATCAAGAACCACGTTGTAAACCTTCTCACTGTACGCCAGGATAGTGCCATTGGCGTCCAGTATCTCTCCTCTTCTGAAGGGGAGCGTCGTGGAATCGTACTGCTGCTGAGACAGGACCTGTCTCTCATATTCTTCACCGTTATTCTTGGTTATAAGGATAAGTCTGACCCCTAACCCAACGAAAGCCAGTAGTACCAATACAAACAGCACTACCAGCTTTTTCTTCATTCCTATCGTAAACTTCTGTGTGTTACCGGTTCTTCTTTGTTTCATTAAACCAACTTCTTTTCCTTCTGATATATAGCGGCAGCGGAGGCGCTAGTTATTACCTGCATCAGGTATTGGAGCCAGCTGTCTCACGTAGTCGTTGCCGCCGCCGTCAGAATAGGTCACAACCTGGCCTTCTGTGGCGTAGGTCATACCATACTCCTGAATGGCGATGCGTTTTACTTCGTCGAGATCCACATTTCCATTTGCTCTATTATACGCCTCATCATTGTCCTGTTTCAAATGGTTAAGCTGACTTTCGAGAGTAGCTATGTTTTTTACGCTGTTTTTGATCTGTGACTGCAGCGAAATGTACCATGCAAGTGTACCTACCATAAGTACCATTGCCAGGGACAGGAACAACAGGTATCCAAGGCTCATGTTGTGTCTTCTTCTGGTCTGTCTTGAAGGCTCCTGAACATGGACTGTTCGTCTGTCATTGGTTCTATTCGGTTTTCTTACGGTGGTGCCACGAATATATTCATTTCTTGCCATATCAGAAACCTCCTTTCATACTTTTTTTCATACCGGGCTGTGATTCATCCCCGAACTTAGTTTTTCTGAGCTTTTTCAAATACCCTTAGCTTGGCGCTCTGGGATCTCTTGTTCTCCGCAAGTTCCCCTTCACCTGGGAGAATTGGTTTTCTGGTTACTACCCTGCCCTTCGACTGTTTGCCGCAGACGCATACCGGAAAGTCCGGTGGACATGTGCAGGGATTTTCGTTTGTCTTAAAATTGTTCTTGGTTATGCGGTCTTCCAGTGAATGGAAGGTAATCACACACAATCTTCCTCCGGGATTCAGGAAATCAATAAATCCATCCAGTGAGTTCTGCAGGACCTCAAGCTCTCTGTTAAGGGCTATCCTGATGGCCTGATAGGTTCTCTTGGAAGGATGTCCTCCCTTCTCCCTCATCTTGGCAGGAATCGCTGCCTTGATGATGTCATTTAGCTGCCCCGTGGTCTCAATTGGGGCCTGCTGCCTTGCAATGCAGATGTGCTTTGCAATGTTCTTGGCGAATTTGTCCTCGCCAAAATCCCTTATTATATGAAAAAGCTCAGTTTCTGAATAATCGTTGACTATATCTCTGGCTGTCAGATTCTGTCTCTGGTCCATTCTCATGTCCAGAGGAACGTCCTCTTTGTAGGTGAATCCTCTCTCTGCATTGTCCAGCTGGAAAGAAGAAACTCCAAGGTCCAGGAGAATCCCGTCAACACCGGTAACTCCAAGGGCCTTCAGCCTTGTAACTGCATTTTCATAGTTGTCACGGATTATGGTGACCCTGTCCCCAAAGGGCTCAAGTCTCTTGGTGGCTGCGGCTATCGCATCCTCGTCCTGATCTGTGCCGTACAGATGACCTCCCTCACTAAGCCTATCGGCAATGTGAAAAGAGTGTCCGGCTCCGCCCAGGGTTCCATCGAGATAAATACCATCAGGTTTGATATTCAGATTATCAAGGCACTCCTGAAGGAGCACTGAATAATGTTTGAATTCCATAGGCTTATATACTCAATCCGTACTCGGACATCTTGGCTGCTATTCCATTGATGTCATCAAAGGTGCTGGCCTTCTCCCACTCAGCCTTGCTCCAGATTTCAGCTCTGTTGCCGACGCCTGCGATAACGGCTTCCTTATCTATCCTGGCATGTTGAAGGAGATTTTGTGGTAAAAGGATTCTGCCCTGCTTATCAACTTCTGCGTCGATGGCACCGGCGATAAAGAATCTTCCCAGCATTCTGGCTTCAGGCTTGTCCATCGGAAGGGCCTGGAGTTTTGCTTCGAACTGTTCCCAACCATCCTGTGCGAACACAAAAAGGCATCCGTCAAACCCCTTGGTTACCACAAACTGGTCACCCAGAAGCTCACGGAACCTGGCCGGAACTATGAGTCTTCCCTTAGAGTCTATGGAATGACTGTATTCGCCCTTAAATGCTGATCCCACTAATTATTTACCACTTTTCTACCACTTAGTACCACTTTGTGACACTTTTTACCACCTACAGCCATTATATATGATACAAAAATGCATGACAATAGGGTTTTGTTATATTTTCATTAAAAAAGTATTAAGTCCTCTCAAAAGTGCACAAAAAATCGCCTATATAGTGGTTGTGGTTATACACATACACTACATAGGCGATTATTAATCAATATTTTGTTTGGTAATTATTTATGACTTAAATAATGTAGAAAGAAGTCCTCTTCCGAGGCTGGCTCCCAGATTTCCGCCAAGGGTCTTGCCGAATTTACCAAAGGTTCCTCCCACAGTCTTACCCACTTCTCTTCCAACGGTTCCTGCCACTGAATTGCCGATGGTCTTGGCTGTCTGTTTCTTTCTTCTGTCCTCAGCAGCCTTCTTTTTAGCTTCTTCCTTTGCAGCTGCCGCTTCCTCTTTCTCTTTTGCCTTGCGCTCAGCCTCTGCTGCCTCCAGCTCTGCCTTGGCCTTGGCATCAGCCAGTCCCTTTCTCTCAAGGAACTCGTATGCCGAATCGGGATCGTGAGGCTCGAAGTACTTGGTGTACATTGAGCTTGCGTTGATCTCGCGGTTTCTGGTTGTGGAATCGATTCCTCCCATCTGTGACTGAGGAGGAAGGATCTTAACCTTCTGGCAAATGGTCGGTGTTCCGGTCTCATCAAGGAATGAGCATACAGCTTCGCCGGTTCCCAGCTCCTGAATGACATCTGCGGTCTTAAACTCAGGATTCTCGCGGAAGGAATCAGCTGCTGCCTTGACTGCCTTCATATCAGAAGGTGTGTAGGCGTGGAGCGCATGCTGGATCTTGTTGCCAAGCTGAGCAAGAACTCCGTCGGGAACATCCTTGGGATTCTGAGTTACAAAGTAGATTCCAACGCCCTTTGATCTGATGAGCTTAACCACCTGCTCGATCTTGTCCATAAGGAGCTTAGGTGTGTCTTTGAAGAGAAGGTGTGCCTCGTCAAAGAAGAATACCATCTTGGGTTTATCAAGATCTCCCACTTCAGGAAGAGTCTCAAAGAGCTCAGACATCATCCAGAGAAGGAATGTTGCATACAATGTTCCATTATTAATAAGGCTGGTTGAATCAAGGATATTGATCATTCCTCTTCCATCCGGTGATGTGGTGAACCAGTCCTTGATATCAAGTGCAGGCTCGAAGAAGAACTTATCTGCTCCTGCCATTTCAAGAGAAACAATGGATCTTACAATTGCAGCTACAGAAACAGGGCTGATATTGCCGTAATCTGCCGCATAATCGTTTCTGTTCTCAGAAACATGATTGAGCATAGCCTTCAGATCCTTGGTGTCTACCAGAAGAAGCTCCTGATCATCAGCTATCTTGAAAGTGATTGTAAGGATATCTCTCTGAAGATCGTTGAGGCCCAGGATTCTTGATAAAAGAAGCGGTCCCATCTCGGACACTGTTGTGCGAAGCGGAATGCCCTGCTCTCCAAATACATCCCAGAAGGTTGCAGGATATTTCTTATACTCAAATCCGGCCTCAGCAAGACCGAATTTCTGGATACGCTTCTGCATATCCTCAGAGTCTTTTCCCTCTAAAACCATACCTGAAAGGTCGCCCTTGACGTCCGCCAGGAACACGGGAACTCCCATGTCGCTGAAGGACTCAGCAAGCACCTTCAAAGTGATTGTCTTACCTGTTCCGGTTGCACCTGCAATGAGGCCGTGACGATTGGCCATCTTAGGTAAAAGAAATACGTTTTCCCCAGCTTCATTGTTAGCAACCCAGATTTTGTTATCTCTAAGCATATAACCCTCCTCCAACAAAAAAGTACGTATTCAAAACACTATATCTATTTTACCACAGTTTAAACTGTTTCCTCTTCCTTTTTGTCCTTAGGTTTTCTCGCGAATTTCTTTAGCTCTTCTGTGAGCATAAGGCGAGTCTTATTATGTTCGTCAGTCTTATTTTTGTTAGGAGTGAATTTCTCGATACTTACAAGAATTCTTCTCTCATTGAAGGAAAGGCGGTTAGCATGTTTCTGTGAAAGATTCTCTTTTGCAGTATTGACACGCTCAGTCATTGCTGCCTTGCTCTCGTTAACCTTTGTTTCGATATACTCAACTCCGCTCTGTACCTTCTCGTATCTTGCCTGGTTTTTACCAACGAACTCGGCGTGCATATTCTCAACATCCTTAAGGAGTGATGAAAGGCTTGCCTCAGTAAGGGCAAAATCTGCGCCAAAGATTCCGGCAAGGATCAGACCTAAAGTCACATATACGATATCCGGGATAGTTTCGTGCAATCCGGCAACAAATGGGAGAAGCAGCTTTACAACAGCTACTCCGGCCAGACCAAAGCAAAGGCTGACAGGGAGGCATATCCTGCCCTGGATGTTAAGTGGCATATGACTGTAATCCCACCATCTGGCGTTAAATCTCTTTTCCAAAACCCAGCTGGTGCCAAACTCGGCAATGGCACTTCCTATAGTGCTTATGATGAATATTCCCCATAAAGGAAAGTTTGGATCCGCAAGTGCGGGGATCAGACTAAAGAGAATTGATACGGCTATAACACATGAACCATAGATTGGGCATATAGGGCCAAACAGGAATCCTCGATCCGCCCACTTTTTTTCATTAATGGTGCAATAGACCGACTCCCAGACCCATCCTAAGAAGCTGTAAAAAATAAACTCCACAAAATACTGAACAACAATCATATTTTTCTTTTCCTCTGTTTTCTTTTTTTGCGCATTTATCTTCGTAATTATATATACAATTTTACCATGTAAAATGCACTTGGGTTATGATAAAATTAAGCAGTTTAGGGAATTTCACGAGGATGAGGTAATAAATAACATGATTAAAATCTTATTTTTATGCCATGGGAATATATGCAGATCAACAATGTCTGAGTTCATCATGAAGGACATTGTAAATAAACAGGGACTCTGGGATCAGTTCCACATTGAATCCGCCGCTCTTCATACCGATGAAATATGGAATGGAATCGGAAGTCCGGTATACCCTCCCGCAAGAGCCAAGCTCAGGGAGCACGGTATCGGGACTGATGACAACGAGCTGGGAGTTAGCGAGAAACGAGCCAGACTGACAACCAGAAGTGATTACGATAAGTTCGACTTTATTATAGGAATGGACAGCGCCAATATGCGTGACATGAGCAGAGCTTATGGCGGGGATCCTCAGCACAAGCTCTACAAGATGCTGGATTTTACCGACAGAGACGGCGACGTGGCCGACCCTTGGTATACCGGCAACTTTGATGCCACCTGGAGGGACTGCTCTGAAGGCTGCCACGGACTCTTTCGCAGCATCCTCACCAATCCTGATTACGCAAAAGAGCTCTCCGCAGCCGATACAGACTGGAGCGACGACGATATCACCGGCTCAGATTCCGGCCTGATCCATGACGACTTCCCACGCGGATAAATCTACTAACCGGGACATTTAATTCATTATGACTAAGATTGAATCAAAACAAATAAAAAGTTCATTATGCCTTCTTCTTGCTTCTATTGTATGGGGCGCTGCTTTTGTTGCGCAGTCATATGCAAGCGGAAGTGTGGGAACCTTCACCTTTAATGGGATAAGATTCATTATAGGAGGTATATGCCTTCTTCCGTTCCTTAGAGGACACAATATAACCCCCAAAAAGATCCCATTTGATAAGCTTCTTGGCGGAGTGATGTGTGGTCTGGCACTGTTTCTTGCATCCACCTTTCAGCAGCTTGGGATTTCTCTGGGTGCAAAGGCTGGTGAAGCCGGATTTTTTACAGCATGCTATATCGTTCTTGTTCCTATTATTGGTTTATTCATAGGCAGAAAGTGTTCTCCTCTTGTCTGGCCTGCAACAGTCATTGCACTGATTGGACTATACCTTTTATGCATGAAAGCCGGAGAAGGAATAGAGCTGACCTCTGCAGAGCTTTCTCTTCTTGCCTGTGCGCTGCTTTTTTCAATTCAAATTCTGTGCGTTGACCATTATGCCCCCATCATGAGTCCTGTGGCGCTTGCCTGTGTTCAGTTCTTTGTGTGTGGATTCTTCTCAGGTATCGCTGCATTTATATTTGAGTTTCTTCCAAATCCTTCAGCATGGATCAGTTCTCTGTCATCACCGGGCTCATGGGTGGCGATTCTCTATACCGGCATTTTCTCATGCGCAGTAGGATACACTCTTCAGACAGTGGGACAGCGCGATTTAAATCCCGCTTTTGCTTCGCTCATAATGAGCCTTGAATCAGTCTTTTCCTCAATTTTCGGTTGGCTGATTCTCCATCAGACAATGACTGCAAGGGAAGTTACCGGATGTGTCCTCATATTCGCGTCAGTCATCCTTGCCCAGCTTCCGTGGAAAACATCTTCGTAAAAAAATAACAGCCCCCAAGCCTCCTGTCCACTTCCTCAGGCGTTATCTCCGCAGTCTGAGCCCCCATGGCTTCAACAACAATGGACGCTACTGCGCAGCCGTATCTGCAGCAGTCCTCCAGACTCATGCCCTTTGACAGACCATAAATAAATCCTGAAACGAAGCTGTCCCCCGCGCCTGTGGTATCCACAGCCCTTGCGGGGTATGCGGCCACCATGCCACTGTGTGTCTCATCCATATAAAAGCACCCGTTCTTCCCGCATTTGATGATCACACATTTCGCACCGTTATCGATGAACGCTCTGGCACTCTTTTCCGGGTCACTCTCTCCTGTCAGAATCTCCGCCTCCCTCTGATTTGGAACAATGTAATCCACATAACGCAGGATTGGCAAAAGATCTTTAACCGTCTCTCCACGCTTTGCAGTGGTCATATCTGCCACCAGCACCCGGTCCTCTTTTTTCTTTATCGCCGAAAACACCTCTTCCATATCCGTCACAGACAGCGCAGAAGATACAAAAATGCTGGCAAAGCCTACGATATCTCCCATTTCCTCCACATAAGGCAGAATGTGCTCCTTAGACAGCTTCCTTAAGCTGCTCTCCGGATTTGTCACAAAATATCGCTCTCCTTCGTCATCCACCAGAACAATATTCATCGCCGTTGGCACATCCTTGGAAATTGTGACCTTATCAGACAAAATCCTATTCTCCTCAATGCACTTGTGTATCGTCTTCGCAGCCTCATCATCTCCCAAAAGGGTTATCAGCTCCACATCACCACCAAGCCGCGAAAGAAATACCGCCTCATTCAGAGCATCTCCCCCACATGACATTCCTATATTCCCGGCCGGAACAGATACCCTGGTAAATATCTCTTTATCCACAGGTCCTGCAAAAATATCCAAAACTGCTGCACCGATTATTGTTATCTTCTTTTCCATAGCGTCATCCCATTTCATATCAAAAAATCGTAAAATAATTATACCCTATACGCATACTAATAGGGAGGGCTCTTACGCCCTCCCTACCTATATTTTCCATATTCAGTTTTTATATTTATCATCATCCAAGCAGAACCACCTTTCCGCCGCTGTGCTTTGCCAGCTTTGGGCTAAGCTTTCTGATTCCTTTAAGGATAAGCTTAATTGCTATACATGCACTTACAATCCCTACTGCAGCCGCAAATACCGGATAGAGTGCTGATCCGCTTGTAATTGTGATAACTTCGAAAATAAGTGTGAAAACTATAATTAACTCAGCGATAGTCTTTGTCATAATCTCTTTCCTCCTTAAGTGGCTTGGTTGTTATTTCCTTTTCTTTAACTGTATATTACCACCCGGAGTATCACAAAATTATCACACAAAAAATCATCATCTGATATAAATAAAAGTAGTCCTTCTAAAGGCTGACGCAATCCGCAGAAGCCCTGAATATACAAGTCCGAGCCCATAAACCAGCCCGGCTGTATTGGGGTTATTTATGAATATAAAGCAGCTGGCTGCAACCACAACATTCAAAATTCCATGAAAAAGTTTTAGCCTCCAGTTCTTTGATGAATATCTTTTGGCTTCTACAGCTCTTAAAATATCCACAAGACCCGAAAAAGCGTGAACCAGCGCCAGATACATAAGCACATACACCTTAGGCACATCGCTCAGCGACATAGTAAACAGCGCGAAATCCAGGAATATGATTCCCCTATATAAAGACTCTTTTCCTCCCACCATATATCTGGTCATGGTAAAGTAGTATGTCAGTCTTCCAATACCGGTAATCAGAAGGCCCAGGGACAGAAAAAGAATAACAAAAACATATGAATCATTTGGATAGGCTATCATGGCTATACCGGCCACAAGGACAACAAGCCCCATAAGAAATCTATTAATCCTCTGAATCTTTGACATAAACGTACCTCATTTTCATACGCTTTGAAAAACCTGCCAGCGTGTTGCCTGATTTCGAAATAGCATCGGTAACCATTCCCTTCTGGGAAATAGCGCCTTTGATAAACTGCCCCATAAAGGTATCATCCTTGCCCTCCTTTGAAGCACTGACATATTCATTCAGATAACGATTCACATCAAAATCGTCAATAGTCTCTCCGGAAAGTTCCTCTCCAAAGGCCTTCCAGTCCGCTGAAGCATTATGCTGTCTCTTACATATTATTTCCCTGATCCGCTCGCCATATCTGCCCATGACAAAGCTATCGTAGGTGTTAAGTTCAAAGACAGGCTCCTCGTCCCTTAGATATCTCATGGCATAAATCATCTGGGTAAATGCCTTAACATAGTCCGAAGGATTGTCCTTTATCACCTCCGCGTAATCCCCCCAGGCAGGCAGATATCTGTATCTGGCAAAAGAGTAATCCGGCAGATGCCCTGCTCTTCCATGCCCCAGGTTCATTATGCTGTTCTCATTATTCTGAAAGACGCTGTTGGTGTAAATTCCCTTCTCCAGATCATCCGGCGCCGAGGGACTGTGTCTGAACTTTATGCGTCTCTCCACTTCCTGTCCGTCCTGCTCAACGATCTCAAAAAAATCCTTGTCCGTATTATTTATAACAAGAGACGGCGTTCCGGCAAAATTTGCATGAGCCCAGGTGTCCGCCAGCACATGCATGGCAATTCCCACATGCTGAAGCGACTTACCTCTGGCAAGACGCACAGTCTTAGCCACAAGCTCACCGTTAGGGCCGCAGATAAGCCTGTACTTATTCATATATCTCTTGTTTCTCCTGCCCTTTTGCGCCTCAAGGTCCCTTGGAAGGAAATGGAACGAAGCCCAGATCCTTGTAATATCCTGAAGTCCCAGAAGGTCCGTCTGGGCATCCATAAGTTCAAGCTGAAGCTGCGTTGTGGCTGCATCCTGATTGGCACCGATACTTGATAAAAGAGATCTCGAACACAGATCTACAAACTGGGCACTGTAGCAAATATCCATGCTCTGCTCATGATTAAAGCCCGCCAGATATGCGGCGCAATATGTGGCATAATAATGAAAATCTTCCTGCATGAGCTTACCCCCGATCAGCTGCTTTTTTCGCTTTTTTCTTTAATCGTTCTAATCTGATCACAGACGTCATCATATCAATCTGAATAAAGATCATGGTCACATCAACCATAATTGAAGCGATTGTAGTATCGATATCTCTCTCATTGTCCAGGTTATTGACGTATGATGGCATGAAGAACACAGTTCCAAGCACTACCAGCACCGACAGGAAAAGGAAGCCCTTTCTTTTGCTCTTTCCCTTGGCATATCGTAATGCGCCAAGTCCTATACTGAGATGAAAGATCATAACAATCACAAAAACCATAAATGATGCCAGAATCGCTATAATCAAATAAGTCTGCATGTCAAGATCCGCCCTGTTGACAATTCTTCTTACGTCTTCCGTCTCCACCAGAAAGGACAGAGCGATCTTTACGACCTGCCATACTCCGAACATGATCATCGCTTCACCGCTGATCTCTATGTTTTTATTATATTTGCGGGCCTTTACCCTGCTTTCCTCATCCATCGCCAATATCCCCTGATAAGTCTATACTTAACTTAATTGTATCACAAAATGAGCTTCACCACTTTTTTCGTGATGAAGCTCATGATCATATTTCTTTATACTTCTTCTACATAGTTAACAAACTCCAGGTCACTCAGCATTGAAACAATCTCGCTGTGGGATCTCTTTTTGTCAAGATCAATATCCAGTATGATACCCGTATCCGTGTTCTGCAATGTCTTTTCCTTGCTCTTTGTCATGCTGTTAATGGCAAAGCCCTGCTCCTCCATTACCTTCATAAGCTTGTTCACACCGCGGTTTTTGTTAACTTCCACATACAGGCACATATACTTGCTGTAGCCTTCCACCCTCTCGGAGAGGTGCTTTAACAGGATGTTTGAGAATCCTACCATCAAAAGACATACAAAACCAATCTCAAGATATCCTGCTCCAATAGCCATTCCCATGCAGGAGGTAACCCAAAGCGTAGCCGCTGTTGAAAGTCCCTTGATCTGTTTCCTGCCTGTTACAAGGATGGTTCCTGCGCCAAGAAATCCGATGCCGCTTACTACACCTGCGGGAATTCTGCTGACATCAGCATTCAGCTCCGGAAGGGCAGCCAAATATATATTTAGCGCCGTAGCAGCCGCAGAGCCAAGAGATACAAGAGCATGTGTCTTGATACCTGCACTGTGATGTTTGATGATCCTCTCCCATCCAACCAGACCGCCGAAAATCGTGGCTATAACGAGCCTTATGGCCACAGCCAGATTGCTTCCGCTCTGAAGATAGTCGATAATACCAGTTAAACTCATCTATATCCCCTTCTGTTACTTACTCAGATTAAAGTGCATAATGAGTAATCTACTATAGTGATGGCAATCAGCAGAATGCATGCATTACGTACCTTTGTCATAAAAAGCCTCATTATGCCAAAGCTTGGTCTGAAGCTCGTTCTTAGTGACCATAGGGGATAAATAATTACCAAATATCAGATCTGCGGGAATGTCACCCACCTTTTCAAAGATCTCCCTGTTATCAATACCACAAAGGACAACCTTTTTCCCAAGCTGGCTTATCATGTTTATTCTGTTAGTCAATATGATATCACCCTGGGCTACGTCAGAGGAAGCAAAATGTCTTTTGGCATCGATAATGACTCCCTCAAACTTATTGATGGTACTGACATCGAGTCCCAAAAATCCCGAGTCGTGGTTTAACAGCACAAAGGTAACTCCCAGCTTTGAACACTCATCGATTATGTAACTCAGCGCCTCCTGAGCCTGAATGGCAATGGTGTCGCTGACACTGAATCTAATATACGCAGGATTGACTTCGGTCTCCCGAAGGATTGTTCTTACTTTGTCCACAAACTCCGGTTTAAGGACATGAACGGACATGATATGGATCACAAACTTGCCCACTTCCGTCTCACTCTTTTCAATCCCGGCTTTGACGAAGCGGCAGACACTCCTGATCATCCTGTATTGCATTTCTGTAACAAAGCCTGTATCCTCTGCTACTGACATGAATTCAGCAAAATCTATCTTGCCGATCTCAGGATCATTAAGTGTCAAAAGAGCCTGTGCAGACCTTACCCTGTAATCCTTTTTCCAGTAGATTGGCTGATACATGACTTTAAAGTTATCATCGTTCATGCCCCTGATGATAGCTTTTTCAACCTCAATTCTCCTGAGAAGGAAGTCGATGTCTTTTCCCTTAAAGACCATCTTATCCCCTTCATTAATATTGGTCTCTGCAAGTCTTAGTATGTCATCAGCGTTACTGAATTCCTCCGGACACTTTACACAGATGACCTTGGCCTTGACATTGGTTGCACCGCTTCCTACATCAAAGCTCTGTCCAAATCTGTAGACTATCTGATCCACCACGTCATCTGCTGTCTCCTGGCTGATATCCGGGCACAGCAAAAAGAAATTTCCACCGGTGGTTCTGTAGGTCTCAAAGTGGTAATCTATGCTTTTTAAAAAATCGGCAATCTTGAACATGATGGTATCATAACCCTCATAGCCCACAACTCTTCTGTATAGTTCTGCATTGACCACTCTGATACAGATAACATAAAACTTCCTGTCAACAGCCAGAAAGCTCTTCAGGTCGTGTACCAGAGCTCCGCGGTTGTTGGCATGGGTTTTGTAATCCAGCCTGTAATCGTCCTTTTCTATCATGATCATGATTCCCATAAGTCCCAGGGATTCTGCCAGAAGCTCGCAGATGATATCAGGGAAGATCATCTGGACGATAACTCCCGATACCGCCAGGGCAAGGAAGTAGAACATAGCTATCTTCTGAAGATGGTTCATTGTCTGCCAGTATCTTGCCAGAAGATAAAAACAGAACATCAGATACAGCGCACTGATGGCATAGGCGACATATACTCCGTAACCTCTGGAATAATACTGAGTATCCTCATTTGAAAAAATAAAACCTGTAAAGGGATTGGTGAGAACCGCAAGCACGAGAAGAACTGAAGGGGTCAGTATAATGGCCATTTTCAGCTTGTTGCGGTATCTGTGGAAAACATCACATACCAAAATGATATAAAATGCAAAAACCGGAACAAAAGAAAAGTGTGTGGCGTAATATATCATCTTGTTGATATAGACAATTATATGCTTTGATTCAAAAGCAATATCCGAATCCATAACAACGGTATTAACAATACCTGTTATACAATCTATAAGAGTGATAAAAAGGGCAATGATAAATAGACGACTGCGAAGCCTTTTGCTGGTAACCCTTTGCATCACAGTCGTATAGAAAATACATGTAAGGCAGATCATAACTGCCGCAGTCCTGAAGGAGAGTGCTCCAATAGGATTAATATCTACCATGTATCATCTCCCTGACTTGAAAAATACGTCCAGTGTCTGTAAGAGCTTCTCCTTGGAGATGCTCTTCAAAAGATAATCAACAGGCTTGAGGGAGATGACGTTGGTTACGCTCTCCTTGTCGTTTTTACCTGTAAGGAACATCACCGGCGTGGAGCTGGAGAAAGCTTCACTCTTAAGCATTTCCATAACCTTTGGTCCATCCAGGACAGGCATATCGTAGTCCAGAAGGATAAGGTCAGCCTTGTTGGTGGCAAGCCATGCAACAGCCTGTGTGCCGGAATTTGCCATACCAACTCTGTAAGTATCCTTTAGCCATTCCCTGATCATCTGAAGATATGTAAGATCATCATCCACCACCAGAATGCTCTTGCGTCTCTGATATTCAAACTCATCATCGGTGGCGATCATTACCTTGGACATAAGGTCCGCCATATCAAGAGGTCTTTCAATCTCGAAGGCCACATCCTCTTTGGGGATATAGTGATGTACCAGTGCAAAGGCATCCTTATCGCCAATGACCATCATTATCATATTCTCCTCAAGGCTTAAGTCCTTGAAGTAGACCATGGCATCCCGGTGCTCTTCAAATTCACTGTCAGTGTATAGAAGAACCAGATTGGTGTTGCCCTTCTTTGTGCTCAGATCCGCCAGCGCGTAGGTGGATTCCACCACATCGAAATTTGCGCCAATGAGTGCATTTTTAATGGCATTTACCAAAAAGGTCTCTTCATTTCTTACCAGTAATATCTTTTTATCAAACATATCTTACCCCTCTAATCCGGATATTCCTTCTGATGCTACTGAAAGTATCTCATCCCACTGCAGCTTGTATGCCAGTTCACCGATCTTTTTGGTGAGCTTTCGGTCTTTCTCCGGAAGCCTGTATTGTCTTAGTGAATCAAGTATGAACATCAATGTGTCATAGTCAAGGGTCTTACTAACTTCTATTATACTCTGATATGCGTCTTTTAGCTGAGAAATACTTATGTCCACCATCTCATCCGGTTCAGGGATCTGAACTTCTTCTGATATTCCCGGAACCCTGGACAGAGATTCTTTAACTGTGTAGAACATATCCATGAGCTTATCCTGATTTCCGCGTATGGTATCAAGATCCATGGCATTTCCGGCATTTTCCATCTCTTCTGCCAGTTTACTCAGCTCCTGTGCACCAATGGTCCTGCTGGTGCTCTTTAGAGAATGAACATAGCTTGTGTAGTCCTTCCAGTTCTCACTCTCATAGGTGCCTACGATATTCTCCTCGGTCATCGGAGCTGATTCATAGAACACCTTGATTATGCTGAAATAGCTGTCCACATCTCCGCAGTTCTTAAGACCCTCCTGGGTATTTATGCCCTCAAGCTCATCAAGCCACCCCGGTCTTTCTCCGTCCCCGGCAGGCGTCTTTACTTCATCCTTTTCAGATGTCTTTTCCGCACTAAGGATAACCTTTTCCTTAGGCAGATATCTTATGAGGGTATCCTCAAGTTTGTCGCTCTCAATGGGCTTACTGAGGTAATCATCAAAGCCTTCCCTGAGGAAGTTCTCCCTTGCTCCGGAGATTGCATTAGCTGTAAGCACAATGACCGGCGTATCCTGGTTGGGACCTTCCGTATCCTTTTTCAGCTCGGCCAAAGTCTCAATTCCGTCCATACCGGGCATTCGATAATCAAGGAAAATGATGTCGTATTTCTTTTTATGCTGCTTCTCCAGGCACTCCATACCACTGGTTACTGAATCCACCTTAAGCTTTATGTTCTTAAGCAGTTCTTTTATAACCACGTGGTTCATAGGTGTGTCGTCCACGACCAGAACTTCCGCATCCGGCGCAGTGAGCTTTTCCTTGTACGCCTTACGCTCCTTTAGTGACTCCGAGAGCTTTGCCTTGAAGTCGCCGATTGGCGCATCGTTTACAACTCTCTGCGGCAGAGTCATGGTAAATACAGAGCCATGTCCGTATTCACTCTCAACGCTTATGCTGCCACCCATGAGATCCAGAAGGGAGCTGGTGATAGCAAGTCCAAGTCCGCTTCCCTCAACGGTCTTGTTCTTGTCGATATCAAGTCTCTTGAACTTTTCAAAGAGCTTTTCCTTGTCCTCATCCTTGATTCCAAGGCCTGTGTCGGTAACCTGAATATTGAGGATTATCCTGTCTGTAAACTCTCTGGACCCTGTTATCTTAAGAGTAACTGATCCTTCAGAGGTGTACTTGATGGCGTTGTTCAGTATATTCACGATTATCTGCCTCAGGCGCATCTCATCACCGTGCATGCTCTCAGGCAGTGTGTCCTCAATATCAAATATCAGCTTAAGGTCTTTCTGGGAGGCCTTAATATGAACCATGTTGTAAATATCATTGATAACAGCAGAGAAATCGTAATCTGTCTCGTTTATCTCCATGCTGCCGGCCTCGATCTTCGAGAAGTCCAGAATATCATTTATAAGGGACAAAAGAGTTCTTCCTGCGCTCTCAATGTTGCGGGAATACTCAAGGATATTCTCGTCCTTGCACTCCCTCAGAATGACCTCGTTCATTCCAAGGACAGCATTTATAGGCGTCCTGATCTCATGGGACATATTGGCCAGGAAGTTACTCTTGGCCTCATTGGCAGCCTTGGCTCTTCTCTCCTCCATCCTTGCCAGCTCAGTTGCTCGGAGTATTGAGATAAACTCATTCTTGCTTACCGGCTCGGAGAAATATGTACCCTTTAGATAATCAGCCTTAATATTTTTTGTGGTACTCATCAGCTCCTGAGAATCCACGTGATCGATCACAATTCTCTTGAGCATCTGGTTCATCATCTTAATCCTGTTCTCAAGAATAATCCTGTTCTGGGCATTTTTGTCTGCCTTACTCAAAAGAGTCGCATCCATCTTTACGCCCTCGAACATAAGGGAAGATGCTGACTGCATATTAAAGAAGCCCGTTCCATACTCATCCATAAAGAAACGGATTCCATCGCTTTCCAGCTCAGACATGGCATTTTCAAGGAGATCCTTATCGTTTGCTGCCGCTGACTCTTTTATATCAAACACTATCTGAGAAGGTCTTACTCCATACCTTGACAGGTATCCTCTGACCTTATCGGTAAAATCGGATTTAATGAGCTGAACGGAAGACAGTCCTATCTCAATGAACTGAAGTCCCATTTCCTCTGCAATACCACCGCCCAGGAAATAGAAAGCCTCCTCAATGGTCAGCCATCCAAGTTCTTCAATAAGTCCCGTCTGCTCTGCCACTGGCATGAATTCAGAAGGCTTTACCTCTCCCAGTTCGCTGTCATTAAATACCACTACGGCCTGGGCTGCACAGATGGTCAGATCTTCCTTGGTGTAAACAGGTTCAAAGTAAACCTTAAATGCGTCGGTTCCGATAGCACTCTTAACAGCCTTCTCAACCTCAGCCCTTCTAAGGATGAAGTCAAGATCGTGCCCCCTGAGGATCATTGCGTTCTCGCCTTCAATATTCGAGTCGCAAAGAAAGAACAGGTTTTCCAGCGACGAGAACTGCTCCGGCGAACATGCCTGCAGAAAGCTCGCCTTGAGGAAAAGTGTGTCATCATCGTTGGTCCAGCCCTCGCCAAACCTTTCCATCAGGCTAAGAGAAAGACTTGTGGCCGTTTGCTCATCAACATCCGGACACAACACCATCAGACAGTCAGATGCCGCCCTGTATACGTCGTACTTCTGATCCAGTCCGTTAACAAAGCTTACTATCTGGGCCAGTATCTTTTCAAACTCCTCATAACCCGTAATCTTACTGTAGGAATCCGCATTAAGAAGCCTTACACATATGGTGTAAAAGTGCCTTCCATACTTGAAATACCCCGCCACATCCTTGGAAAAGGCGTTTCTGTTGAAGGCTCCTGTAGGCATATCCATCCTGTCATCGTCATTTTCAAGCACGATCATGATGCCCATAAAGCCTATGGCCTCGCACATGAGCTCACACTTGATATCCATATGGACCATCTGGATCAACGTTCCCACGGTAACAATGGCGAAGAAATACACAAGAGCGACCTTCTTAAGCCTGTTGAGGATATTCCAGTACAGAAAAAGAGCTACCAGCGCAAACAGAACATAAAAGGCAGCCTGAATATATGCTATATAAGCACCAAATTTCCTGTGAAGATTCAGATCCTGATCATAGGTATAGACAAAGTGAAAAAGAGGATTGGTAAGAACCATCACCTCCAGAAAATAGAACGGCATTACAAGGACGATCTGCGCCTTCTTAGGAAATCTGTAGGAAACATTACATACAAGGATGATATAAAGCGCAAAAAACGGGGCGATGGCAAAATGTGTGAAGTAATAGATAAACTGAAGCGCATCAAGAATAAGGAGCTTGGTGGAACTGTCAATTGCACTGACAATGACAACATCCGCTCCCATGACCGTAACAGAATCAATGATTACAATCACAATAAGTGATATAAACAGCTTATTCTTTAACCTGTTTTTCCTGCCCACCAGAAGCGTATAAAACAGACAGGTTACAGCAATGACTGCCGCGGCAAGGTTAAAGGTAACGCTGCCGATACCTCTAATATCAATCATGCCATATCCTCAAGGCATCTTCTGCTTATTTCCCTTCTGCCGGGATCAGATCACGATACCATCTAAGTGCCCCGAGGTATGCAGAATAAACATTGTTCATATCAATCTCTTCAAGTACAAGAAGTCTGGATACCTCTGTCCAGTCCGCATCCTCATAGCGTTTAATAAACTCCAGAACCTTGGCGAAATCTCCCTTGCCGTTTAAAAGGGCCTCTTTGACATTCTTGGATACCTGAACCATCTGGAGGGCCTCCTCCATTGTCTTTTCAAGCATGATGTCAAGAGCTGAGAACAGTCCCATGATGAACAGCTCAGGGGCCTGCATCGCCATCTCGAATTCTCCTGCCAGATTCTCTGCAAATTTGGCTCTTATCATAACAAGTCTAATAAGTTCACTTGGCTTGTCGGCACAAAGTTCCTTGGTAACAGCTGTGTTTATCCATCTCTTAAGCTCCTTCTGACCCAGCATTGCTGCTGCGTGACGGATGGATGTGATCTCGGAATTAAAGGCCATCCTGTTTACCATCTCAAGAAGTGAGATTACAAGAGCCGGGTCTTTTCCAATGACATCAGCTGCATCTGTAAGATCGTAATCAGGAGCATTTACAACATTCAAGAGTTCTATATAGTTTACCTTCAGAGGACTAACGTCTTTTTCTGACTTCTTTACAGGCATTCTGAAGAAGCATCCCTCATAAAGGTCATATCCGCCGTGTTTTACCAGAGCCTCATACTGTTCCTGTGTATCAACGTTAACGGCGCAGAGCTTTACATCGGGATAGCGTTTGCTGAAATAGATCTTTGCCTTGGCAATATCTATCTTAGTGTGATCAAGAAGAATATAATCGCAGCGGGAAATGATCTCGCGGTAATCCTCAAAGCTGGTAATGGGAAGCTTTCTGATAGCGAGCTTGTAGCCCTGCTCCTTTAGCTCTTTTACCCTCTTGATATAGGCATCATCCGCGGGAATGGAATTGTCCATCAGAAGTACCACCTTGCCTGCCGGCACAGTGCACTGAAGAGATATCTCCGCAAATATTGAAAACTGATTGATGGGAACGAAAACTTCCTTACCACCGGAAAGTGTTGCGACACCCATGTTGCTGACAACCTCCAGCTCCGGAACCGTTCCGGCTCCGTCAAACCTGGCTCCTGCCATCAGTGATGGGTTGAGGAAGTGGTTTTCCTTGCGTGCAAAGACAGAATATGCGCACACAAACATTTTGTCATCAAAAAGAGGTATCAACGTAGCAAGCATAAATTTCTCCTTTCAGTCGCGTAAAGACAAACTCCCACTTACTTATATTGTACCTCTAAATGATGGTAAAAAGAATAATTTTTTTATTAAATTCCGACTATACAGAGCCTTGGCTCATCACTTGTCAGTCGTTCTATCAATGATGTACTTCGGCCTTCCCTTAACCTCGTCGTAAATCTTGGAAATATAATATCCAATAATTCCAAGGCCGATCATAATAAATGATCCCGTAAAGCACTGAAGTATGATAACTGTAGTAAATCCCGCTCTTGCAGTTCCGCGGAAGAAGCTGACAATCGCTTCAATGCTGGCACCCAGACCAACTATAAACACAATTATTCCCAGCAGTGTCACCAGCTGCATCGGAGCTGATGTAAATGACGTAATATTGGTAAGAGCATACTTGAAAAGAGCCTTAGTACTCCACTTGGAAGTTCCAACCTCTCTTTCTCTTACATCGTACTCCACCTCTGTAGATTTAAATCCAATCCAGGATGAGAGAGCCCTGAAGAATGCATTCTTTTCCCTCATATTCAGAAGGACGTTCATGGCCTTTCTGTCAAGGAGCTTAAAGTCCGATGCTCTGGACATATCAAAGCCGACAGAATTGGACATAATGCCGTAGAAGCTCTTGGCTGCCAGCTTGTGGAAGCCGCTCTCCTTACCTCTGCTGCTCTTAACTCCCTCTACTATCTCATAGCCCTGTTCCCAGAGCCTGTACATCTCCACTATCTTTTCCGGCGGATGCTGGAGGTCACAGTCGATAACGACGCAGCAGTCGCCCTTTGCCTCTGCTATTCCGGCAAATATCGCTGACTCTTTTCCAAAGTTTCTTGAGAAACACACTCCTCTCACACTAGGATTCTGATCCGCCTGTTCCTGAATCCTGTTCCATGTATTGTCTCTGGATCCGTCGTTGATAAATAAGAGCTCGTGATCGATCTTCTCATCTGTCAGGATCTTGTCTATTACTGAAACAGTGGTAGGAATTATCTCCTCTTCATTATATGCAGGTATTATTACTGAAAGCACCTTAAAACTCCCCTTTCGTGCTTGATTAAAGTCCTTACGCATTATATCATAGATTATATGGTATTTCTACAAACATCAAAATAGGGGGATCTTCTTATGGCTCAAAACGAAATGTTAGCTATGATCCTGGCAGGTGGACGTGGTAGCAGACTGAAAGACCTGACCACAAAAGTAGCTAAGCCTGCAGTTTACTACGGTGGAAAATATCGTATCATTGATTTCCCACTCAGTAACTGTGCAAACAGTGGCATCGATGTTGTCGGTGTCCTTACTCAGTATGAGTCCGTGCTCCTTAACAGCTATGTAGCACAGGACGGACGTTGGGGTCTCGACTCCAAGGATAGCGGTGTTTATGTTCTCACTCCACGCGAGAAGGCTGATGAAGGTCTTGATGTCTATCGCGGAACCGCTGATGCAATTTCTCAGAACATCGATTTTATCGATACTTACGATCCGGAATATCTGCTTATTCTTTCCGGAGATCACATTTACAAAATGAATTATTCCAAGATGCTTGATTACCACAAGCAGATGAATGCAGACGCAACCATTGCTGTCCGCGGTGTTCCCATGAAGGAAGCCAGCCGCTTCGGTATCATGAATACTGATGGCAAGGGTCGCATTGTTGAATTTGAAGAAAAGCCCGCCAAGCCAAAGAGCAATCTTGCTTCAATGGGCATCTACATCTTCAGCTGGAAGCCTCTTAGAAAGCTCCTGGTTGAGGATATGAAGAATCCCGAGTCCGATCATGACTTCGGAAAAGACATTATTCCAAAGATGCTGGGTGATAAGAGAGGTCTTTTCGCTTACGAGTTCAAGGGATACTGGAAGGATGTAGGAACCATCGACTCCCTCTGGGAAGCCAATATGGACCTGCTTGATCCCAAGAATCCGCTTAATCTTAACGACTCTTCATGGCTCATTTACACAGAGGACGTTTCCATTCTTCCTCAGTACATCGGTAAGGATGCCAAGATCAAAAACGCATATATCACCCAGGGTGTACGAGTTGAAGGAAGTGTGACCAATTCCGTTCTCTTCACCGGAGCTGTTGTAGGCAAGGGTGCCAGAGTTGTTGATTCCGTTCTTATGCCGGGATCCGTTGTTGAAGATGGCGCCACTGTAACAAGAGCCCTCGTTGCCGAAAACGTCCACATAGGCAAGAAAGCGAAGGTTGGAGCCAAGAACAGTGAAAGCATCGAGCTTGTAGCCAAAAATGTGAAAGGAGGTACAAAGTAATGGCAGTTAAAGCTTTTGGTATCGTATCTCCGGCTGATAATACAATTCATGTAGAGGGTCTTCACGACTATCGTCCAATCGGTGCGTTCTCGTTCCTTGGAAGATTTCGTGTAATAGACTTCCCTATTTCCAACATGAGCAACAGTGACATCAACCGTATTCAGGTTTATGTACGCTCACGTCCCAGATCTATCGCCGAACACGTTGGAAGCGGCAGACACTACAACATCAACTCAAAGCGTGGTAAGATCCAGCTGCTCTTTTCCCAGAACAGCTCAGCACGTTCTATTTACAACAACGATATAAATGCTTACATGGAGAACCTGGACATTATCCAGCGTATGCATCAGGAATATGTGATCATCGCTCCCAGCTACATGGTTTACAAGCAGGATTATCGCCAGCTCTTAGATGCCCACGTTGCTTCCGGAGCAGATGTTACTCTTCTCTATCACAAGGTTGATAATGCAAGAGATTACTTCAAGAACTGTCACACTGTTTCAGTCAACAGACAAAAGGGTGTTCAGTCCATCGACAAGAACCTGGGAACAGCCAATTCCAGAAACATCTTCATGGATACCTACTGCATGAAGCGCGACACCTTTGTTGATCTGGTCAAGGCAGCTAACTGGATGTCTTCGATGTACACTCTTGCAGATATCATCAATATCAAATGCAAGGATATCGATGTAAGAGCATTCCAGCACAAGGGCTACTTTGCAACCCTGACAAGTCTTGAGGATTACTACAACGCATCAATGGAGCTCTTAGACTACGACATTGCCAGTGACCTCTTCAAACCTGAGTGGCCGATCTACACAAGGACCACAGACTCCTGCCCTACCCAGTACTTTGATACTGCCAAGGTAACAGGATCCTTTGTAAGTAATGGCTGTCTGGTTGAAGGAACTATTGATAACTCCATCATCGGACGTGGTGTTGTGATCAAGAAGGGCGCGGTGATCAAGAATTCGATCATCATGGCTCACTCCATTATCGAGGAAGGCGTTCATATTGAGAATGCCGTGGTTGATAAGTGGGCCCACATCATTCACGCCAAGAATATCAGAGGCGAGGTTGATGCCCCGCAGTACATAAAACGTCAGGATACATTGTAAAAGATAGATAACTGCTTCATAACAAAGAGAGCGCACCGCGTATTCACGGTGCGCTCTCTTATTTTAAGCCTTAATCTCTTATTTTAACTTGAACTTGCCAACGATCTCTTCAAGCGTTCCTGCTATAGCTTCCTGCTTACTGGACATATCATTAACGTTTGATACAACATCTGCTGCTGCCATTACGGAGTCGTTTACTCGGCTGGACAGATCAGCTGTATCCTGTGTGGACTCAGCGATGTTCTGGATAGCCTTGGATACCTCTTCCATGGATGCCCTGATGTTCTCCACCATCTGAGCGATATTCTCGGAAGATCCTCCGAAGGAATCAGCATCATTTCCGTACTGTCTTGCAACATCAACAAAGTGATCATAGTCAGGTGTAACAGTCTCTTTAATGAACTCAAGCAGTTCTCCTGAAGAGCTTGAAAGAGTTCCGAATGCTTCCTGTACGCCATCGATGGTATCCCTGATCTGTTCAACTGCTTCAGATGTGGAGCTTGCCAGCTTGTTGATCTCAGAAGCAACTACTGCGAAGCCCTTACCTGCATCACCGGCTCTTGCTGCCTCAATTGAAGCATTGAGTGAAAGAAGGTTGATCTGGTCCGCAATCTCTGCAATTGTATCAGCCAGCGTTCCGATCTGATCAACAACCTTGGCCTTTTCATTAGCTTCAATAAGGTCTGCTTCTCTTTCTTCTGCTATACTGATGGCATTATCATAAGCCTGCTTGGACTGCTTCTCAATATCTCTTGCTCTTGCCTTGATATCTGCAGCCTCGGTAGATGTCTTTTCCGTCTCAGCTGCAAGCTGATGTACAGATGCGTTAACTTCTTCAACAGATGCATTAACCTGCTCTGTTGCAGCTCCTGATGACATCATCGCATCGTTTACGCCGGAGATGTTGCCCTGAATGCTGCTGAACTGGCTTGACAGCTCGTTTGCCATGCTTGCAAGACCTGTGGAAGTTTCGGATACCTGAACTGATCCATCAGAAATCTTACTGATAACATCTCTGTTATTCTCAAACATGTTGTTGAGGGAGTCGGACATCTGTCCAAGTTCGTCTCCGCTCTTACTTACAATCTTATCAACAGTAAAGTCGCCGCTTGCAAGGGATCCAGCAAATGCTTTTACGTTGTTGATGCTCTTGGATATACTCATTACGAATAGCGAGATAATAGCAGCACTGATAACAAGTGCTACAATACAAATCGTGACGAGTGCAGTGCCTGCTTTCTTAACAGGCTCGTCAAGCTCTTCGATATCCATACGGATAGCCATATCCCAGTCAACGCCAGGAATATTCACATATGTAAGAAGAATGTTCTTTCCATTCTCAACAAATGCTCCCATTTGTGGCTCAGTCGCATTTGCATTAACTATCTGTGAGCCCAGAGACGCAAGTGAAGCATTTTCGTCCTCAGTGATCTTTGCACCATTCTGAACCTTTGCATCATCCAGACAGTATATGTATGTTCCTGCTGAATCAATCAGCATCGCTGTACCAGTCTTACCAACCTTGACGTTCTTTACCATATCTTCAATGTTGGTAAGCTCCATATCAACAGTTACACAGCCAACATATGTACCATTATCATAGATGGGTGCTGAGCAGCTGGACATGATCTTTCCGGAAGTAGGATCATAGTATGGATTTGTGATCACAGCCTGTCCTTCTGAAAGAGCCTTGGCGTTTAAGTAATACTCCTGATTCAAATAATCATACTCAGCATTACTGTAATCATATGTCTCAACAATTGATGTGCCTTCCTTATACCAGTATGGGCCTACATACATTTCGTTTTTATCGAACGTATAAGGTTCAAACCAAACGCCTGATCCCAGGATAGAATCATTATTGTTAATGATCTTGCTGATTGTACCTTTGTAGTTGTCCATTTGAACAAACTGGTATGAGGTGGATACCATCTCTGCAATGTTTATACAAGTTGTCCTAATAACCTCAAGTTTGCCATCGACATTGTTGGCATTAGCAACAACTGTCTCTTTCATAGTATCGCTCATAGCACTCTCAATCTCTGTGCTAAGTCTGTTTGTTGCCACATAGGTCAGAATGATCATGGCAATTGCCATAACAGGAAGGATACACAAAAGCATCTTTGCTCTAAGGCTCATTTTTTTCATTTGGTTTACCCCTTTTTCATTTTTTAAATTATTATCCAATTTCAATAATTGTAAAAGATATTTACGCCACCTTTATTCTACTATATTACAAACCAGCGTTGTTCTTAAAAAAGTATAAAAATGAATGAAGATATAATAAATGCCCTCATCGTACTCGCATTCTTTATCATTTTTTAATAAACGTTTTGGCGTTTTGCCCAATAAACCTATGTTAATATATATCTGTATCTTTATATCAAAATTAAAGGGAGAATAAAGCATGAATGCAGAACAATTCAAAAGAGCTAATAATAACAGTTTCTATGTATGTTTAGTCATTATTGTAGGTGGTATTTTGCTGACCATCTTTAAAATCTTCTCCGAGGGGTTTGGCGCTGGTAAGATCGCCATCCTTCTAAGTGCAGTTATCGGCGGCACACTGATAGCTTTAGGTAATTTCAAATATCCCACCATCAAAAAGGGATCTGTACTTATAATGGGAGGAGCTACAATCTTCTATTTCGTAATTCTGATCGCAGAAGATAATATTATCTATTTCGCTTTTGGACTGCCCATACTGATCTGCTCAATTATTTATCTCAATGTCAAGCTCTGTAAATTTGGCATGAGTGCCATAGCTATTTCTTTCCTTGTAACTTGCATCAAAACATATATTACAACAGGCTCACTGGATATGATCCATGTTCCTGCTTTCATCACCCTTGCACTTGCATTCATTGCCTGCCTGTGTACAGTTACTCTTCTAACGACCTTCAATGCTGAAAACAATGCTACTATAAATGAAAGTGCAGAAAAGACTATGGCGACCGGAAATGCCATGGCTGATATAGCAAACACCATCACTGATCTGTTCAACGAGTCTCAGGAGGACATGCAGTCTCTTCAGGATATCATGGATACGCAGCACTCCGGAATGCAGGATATAGCCAGCAGCATGGAGAGCACAGCTCAGGCCATCACAAATCAGGCCCAGAAGGTTCAGCAGATCCAGGAGGAGACTGAGGCCACAGAGCAGCATAGAAAAGAGATGACAAAGGCCTCAGAGAATACTCAAAAAACGGTACAGGACGGCGTTCAAGTCATCAGTGAACTCAAGACCAAGTCCCAGGATGTTGCAAGAACCAGTCAGATCACGGTGGAAACAACTCAGGCTGTTATCAATAAGGTTGAAGAAGTTCAGAAAATTGTGGGCTCTATCATGTCTATATCAAAGCAGACAAACCTTCTTGCCCTCAACGCATCCATCGAGGCCGCAAGAGCCGGAGATGCAGGAAAAGGCTTCGCCGTTGTTGCTAACGATGTCCGTGAACTTGCAGCTGAAACCAACACTGCTTCTACTGAGATCACAAATATTATCAATGAGCTTACTGAGGACGTTCAGAAAGCTATGGCCAGCATCGATGACACTGTTGCTTCTGTTTCAGAACAGAATGAGATGATTGAAACCGTTGGGGATAACTTCGACAGTATCAATGAAAACGTGACAGAGATGCTCTCACGCTTTACTGAGATTGGGGAAGGCATGAAGTCCATCGCAGCCTCCACCACTGAGATCAACGACAGTATCTCAAATCTTTCCGCTACCAGTGAAGAAGTTGCTTCTCTCTCCAACCAGGGACTTGAATCTTCTGATCGCGCTGTAGAAACCTTTGGAACCTTCAAGAAAACGCTGGGTCAGATATTCCAGCAAGCCAATAAGCTAAAGGATATGCAGAGTTGAGATGGGTTAACCTAATTGTGTATCGATAAACACTGGCTTTTTCGAAAATTTTTCTAAAATTTCGTACAAAACACTTAACTTGATTATATTTTTTACGATATAATATTTGGTAGTAGATAATATCTGCTACCAAATATTTTTATTTTTAGCGAAAGGAGGAAAAAAGTGTATGACAGCTACATGTGATGCAAAAATGGAAGTTATTGACTGCATTCTTCGTGATTGCGAAAATGAATACTATCCTGATCCCGAAAAAGTAGCTCATATTACCGGTTTACCATTGGGGGTAGTTTTTGATTTACTTATCGAACTAAAAAACCAAGGCCGTTTAGGCAAGCGCTGATAATCAGAATGGAGATTCTCATGGAAGATACGCAGCAATATTAAAGGTCCTGTGCAGTTAATGCCAGGACCTTTTATTTTTTGTTTTGTATTTTATTTTACAGAAGCTCTACAGGCTCATGAGTGAAGTCAGCCATGCCATTCTGATAAAGAGTATTTACGAACTCAATAGCTCTCTGGCCTGATTCCTCGATCGGAACATTCTGGCTATAAATGTATTCAATCTTATCTCCACTTGTGAGAATAAAATTGATCTGCGTTCCAATGATCTTGCCATCACCTACGTCCATTGGCTTAACTTCTACAGTACTCACTTCCTTAACAACGCCTGCATTAAAAAGAACTCTCATTAAACAACCTCCTGTTCCAAATATTATTAATACTATTCTATCACCAAATAAATGATATTGCGATATTCTTTGGTTATTTGCCCATTTTATGCTATACTTAGCAATGTACGGCAATACTGAGCATACGTGCTTTTGATTAGGAGAAATATGTTTAATTTAAGAAAACCGGCCATACTTTGTATGTCTGTTATTTTATCAATATCAGCCCTTACCGGCTGCTCTTCCGCAGATAAGACTGCTGCCAAGGAAGCTGCCACAGGCTTTATGGACGCCATTAAAAATGACGACCAGAACGGAATCAATACCTACTCCTCTTCCGAGGTTTCATCTGGCCCCTTCGTGGCTCTATTTGATGAGAACTACCTCAAGGAGGATCTTACCTCCAAGCTTGGAGATCCGAACCTTGACGACGAAACAATCGCCAAGCTGGACGAGCTGGGCTCTCGCTATGAGCACCTCATGGAGGACTACCAGATAACCGAGATCACCATGAATGAAGATGGAACGGCAACTGCTTACGTAACCATGACTACCAGCTTCCCCTTCGATATCGTGACCAATGAGGACACTCAGGCCAAGTTCCGTGCAGCTACTGAGAACTACAATGAGACCAGCCAGGAAGAGCTTGTTAAGATCGGTGAAGAACAGGGTCAGGAAGCCGCTGTAGCCAAGGCATACAATGACATCATCCTCATCGCAGTAGATATCTATGAGGAGACCATTGATTCCTCAGAATCAGTTACTTATCTCCTTGCACTGAACCTTGCCAAGAATGATGAAACAGGAACCTGGTATGTAACATCAGTCCAGAGCTATGACAGCTCAATAGCCGGAACCGGTGCTCCTGCCAAGGATACCGATACCTCAGCTACCGAAGGCTCCTCTTCTTTGTTTGAGTCTACCGGTGACAATTAATTCGTTTATTTCTTTTATATCCCAAAAATATGGGAGTCAGACTTAATCGTCTGACTCCCATTTATTATGCAGTATTTATTACTTCTTGCCGCCTGTGAGCTTGTTGATAAGGATCTTACCTGCTCTCTTTGCTGCGTATGGTCCAACAGCCTTGAGCTTGTCCTCAGATCTGTACATTGTGCTTGCCTCAGGCATATCTCTTGTAAGGTGGATAGCGTCAAATTCACACTTTGTTGTGCAAAGTCCGCATCCGATACAACGATTCTCATCAACTGTGGTTGCACCACATCCAAGGCATCTGGCTGCCTCAGTCTTAACCTGCTCTTCTGTAAGAACGAGTCTCAAATCCTCGAAGGTATCCTTTGCAACTCCGGCCTTCTTGCCAGGGATCTGTCTCTGTGCGTTATCAAAGGTCTCAACCTTGATGTTGTCCTTGTCGAGCTCGATGAACTCTCTTCTGTCACGGGCAAGATCAAGTCTGTTTCCTTTGTGTACGAAACGGTTGATTGAAACATATCCTTCTCTTCCGCCAGCGATTGCATCAATGGCAAATCTTGCACCAGTGAATACATCACCGCCCACAAAGATGTCAGGCTCTGCTGTCTGTCTTGTAAGCGCGTTAGCCTTGGCTGTGCCGTTTCTATTGAGCTCAACCTTGGTTCCCTTAAGAAGGTCACCCCACTGAACTGACTGTCCGATTGAGAGAAGAAGATTCTCGCAAGGGATTGTTATTGTATCGTTCTCGTCGTACTGAGGATTGAATCTGTGCTCAGCATCGAATACGCTTGTACATCTCTTGAATACAACAGCTGTTACGTGTCCGTTCTCAGAAAGAACTTCCTTAGGACCCCAGCCGTTCTTAACTTCGATGCCCTCTTCCTTAGCTTCTGCTACTTCGTCCTTAGCAGCCGGCATCTCTTTTTCGCTCTCAAGGCAGAGCATTGTAACCTTGGATGCACCGGCTCTTACAGCTGTTCTTGCAACGTCGATAGCAACGTTACCACCACCGATTACTACAGTCTCGCCATTAAGCTTGATTGAGTGATCCTGGTTGATGTTTCTAAGGAAATCAACACCTGTCTGAACGCCCTTTGCATCCTCGCCAGGAACACCTGCCATTCTTCCGCCCTGCATACCGATGGCGATGAAGAATGCCTTGTAGCCCTGCTCACGAAGCTGCTCTATTGTTACGTCCTTACCTACATCTACGCCGCACTTAATCTCAGCGCCCATCTCCCTGATAACATCGATCTCAGCTTCGATGATGTTCTTCTCAAGACGATAGCTTGGAATACCGTTCATAAGCATTCCGCCGGCCTTCTTTTCTCTCTCAAATACGGTTACAGGATATCCGTTAAGTCTAAGGTAATATGCAGCTGAAAGTCCTGCAGGACCTCCACCGATAACTGCTACCTTGTAGTCATCACTCCACATACCGCCGTCGTGCTTCTCACAAAGAGGTACATATCTCTTGTCAGCCTTAAGGTCAAGGGAAGCGATGAACTTCTTGATCTCATCGATAGCAAGAGGCTGATCGATGGTTCCTCTTGTACATGCATCCTCGCAGCGTCTGTTGCAGACAGCACCACATACCATAGGGAATGGGTTGTCCTGCTTGATCAGCTTAAGAGCGTCCTCATATCTGCCCTCTGCGGCCATCTTGATATATCCCTGAACTGAAAGGTGAACAGGACATGCAGTCTTACAAGGTGCTGTACCTGTGTCATAGCAGTTGATCTTGGCATCATCACGGTAGTTGTAGTTCCACTTGTGTGGTCCCCAGCTCTTGTTATCAGGAAGCTCGGACTTAGGATACTTAACCTCGCTGCCGTCCTTCTTGCAGAGCTTCTGACCAAGCTTAGCTGCTCCGACAGGGCAAACCTCTACGCACTTACCGCAGGCAACGCACTTATCTTTCTCAACGTGTGCCCTGTATGCAGATGCTGACATGTTAGGTGTGTTAAAGAGCTGTGATGTACGAAGAGCGTTACATACGCCGGGAGCGCAGTTACAAATAGCAACGATCTTGCCCTCACCGTCAATATTTGTGATCTGATGAACATAGCCATGACGCTCTGCTCTCTCAAGGATCTCGTAAACTTCTTCCTTGGAAATATAATGTCCGATTCCACGGTCGTCCATGTACTCAGCCATGTCGCCCATTCCGATACAGTAGTCACCTCGGATCTCTCCACTACCCTCTCCACGCATAGCCTGCTGCTTACGGCAGGAGCACTCGGAAATACCATACTTATCGTACATGTCGATCCAGCGTGAAAGGTGCTCTACAGGAACTGACTGGTTCTCAAGTGAGATAGCCTTCTCAACCGGAATAACGTGCATACCTATACCTGCTCCTCCGGGAGGAACCATCTCTGTTACGCCCTGGAGAGGCAGCTGTGTCATAAGGTTAAAGAATGTAGCAAGCTCAGGATGCTCATCTGTAACCTTGTCCTGCATCATCATGAACTCAGCTGATCCCGGTACAAAAATGGGAAGCTCGTACTGAAGATGCTTATCAGGTGTCTTAGCTCTGTTCTGCTCGATAATACCAATAAATCTGAGGTCATGAACCATCTTAGTGCACTCTTCTTCAGACATATTGTTCATCTGAGCCAGCTCAGGTATTGAGTAAGGAACACGTGTCTTCTTAAAGCTCAGACAGAACTTAACCTGCTCCTTGTTAAGAATACGATCCAGCATCCAATACTCAGGATCCCTGTTGTTGAGTGATTTCTTGAGTTTCTTGACCATACGATCAGTGATGAGAGTTGCCAGCTCCAGAACAAGCTTTTCTTTCTCCGGATCCTCTGCCACATAGTTGGGATCCTGCCAGAAGTCGTTCTCATTGATCATGGGATCGCCGATCTTCCACTCAGCCATTGTTTTTGCCATAATAATTCCCCTTTTCCTAAAAAATAAATATTAATTTACCCTCCGCTAATATCCTACCATATAAGCGGGTGATTATAAACTCATAATCCAAGCATCAGCCATGCCAAAAATACTATCAAAAGAAGCACCCCCAGGCAGATCGGAACTATCACGATCCACGCTGATACTATAAGAGCAAAAAGGTCGCCTTTTTCAAGGTTATCGCCCACTGTCGGGACTATCCTGTCTTCATCGGGATTGTAGTAATCATCCTCACGAATCTCAGGATGGGATGTGCTCTCCTTCTGTTCCTGTCTTAGCTTGAATATTCTTTCTACTTTTTTATTCCATCTCATATGCTCTGCCTTAAACAGTCGTCAAAAGCTCATGTAAGCTTATGATGACAAGCAACAAAGTGATTGGGTGAAATCTCTTCCCAATCAGGAACTACATGCTCACAGATTTCCGTGCAGTATTTGCATCTTGTATGGAACTTGCATCCCTTAGGAGGATTTACTGGGCTTGGGATATCTCCCTCAAGCACTATAAGATCCTTCTTGTCATCTGTAGTCGGGATAGACTCCAAAAGAGCCTTTGTATACGGGTGAGCCGGAGCTGCAAATATATCATCAGATGAAGCCAGCTCAACCAGGTTTCCAAGATACATAACACCGATTCTGTCTGAAATATACTTAACAACAGAAAGATCGTGAGTAATGAACAGGTAAGTTAAGTTCTTCTGCTCCTTAAGATCCTGAAGGAGGTTAAGTATCTGTGACTGGATGGAAACGTCAAGGGCTGATACAGCCTCATCACAAACTACAAACTTGGGATTAACTGCAAGGCTTCTGGCAATACCGATACGCTGTCTCTGTCCACCTGAGAACTGATGAGCAAATCTATGTACGAAATATCCTGCAAGTCCGCACTCTTCCATGATCTTGATGACCATATCCTGCATACGCTCATTCTCAGTCTTGCAGTACTTGTGAGCCTTAAGTCCCTCTCCGATAAGTGTTCCTACAGTCATTCTGGGATTCAGTGATGAATATGGATCCTGGAAAATGTACTGCAGCTGATCTCTTATAAGACGAACCTCATTATAGGAAAGTCTTGCAAGATCTATTCCGTCATCTCTGTTTGACTCGTGTTTGTCAAAATCAGGGTTACTCTTGTAGTTGTTTCTAAGATCATCAATCCTCTTGTCAATCTCAGCGATAGCAGCCTTATCATCGTCCATAACCTTAGATAAGGACTCTGCCTTTTCCTTGAGCTTTGCTACCTTGTTGTTCTCTTTATCTGTAGCATTATCAGCCCTTTTATCTACAACATACAAAAGCTCGTCATAGTCAAGCTTGGCTGCCTGATATTTACCAATATCGTTACTGAGTTTTTTACATGCATCATATCTCTCAGTGTAGATCTTCTCTATGGGAGAAAGATCCTCAGCAACCATAAATCCACCTATCAGATTTACGATGTTCAGATAAGCATCCTCAGCTGTTTTCTTTTTGGCCATAAGGTCAGTGTGGAGCTGAAGCTTCTTTTTCTCATCAGCTGCGTCGTACTCCTTCTGTGCCTTTTCATACTCAGCCTGGTGCTCATTCATCTTCTTCCTGAGCTTGGTGAGGTTAGATACTGTCTTTTTAACGTACTTAGGTGCAAGCTCATCCAGTGATGAACCGTAGTACATTGTTCTTCCGTCTGTCTGTCTGTAAAGCTGAAGCAGTGTACGACCAAAGGTTGATTTTCCACAGCCGGATTCACCTACAAGTCCCAGGGTCTCTCCCTCGTAAATATCAAGAGAGATTCCATCATTGGCCTTAACGTACATTCCCTTTTTACCTACAGGGAAATACTGCTTTAAGCTGGTTATCTTCAGAAGGACTTTATCATTTTGTGGCATGACGATCCTCCTTTCTAGGGTAGAAACATCTTACAAGCTGATTGTCACTTACTCTTGTAAGAGGTGGTTCTTCATTCATACACTTCTCTGTTGCATACTTGCAGCGAGGTGCAAACTTACATCCCTTTGGAAGTGCCAGAGGATGAGGTACCGCACCGGGTATTGCATCAAGTCTCTGGTTAGAAGGTGTATCAAGTCTTGGAATTGAAACCATAAGACCTTCTGTGTAAGGATGTGAATACTCTGAAATATGGAATACTGTCTCCGCATCTGTAAGCTCAACAACCTGTCCGCAGTACATAACTGCAACGGTATCAGCTATCTGCCTGATAACTCCAAGATCATGAGTGATGAAAATGATCGCTGTGTTGTACTCGCTCTTAAGGTCATTCATGAGCTTAAGGATCTGAGCCTGAATGGTAACATCCAGCGCAGTTGTGGGCTCATCTGCAATAAGAAGCTTGGGTTTGCAGGCAAGAGCCATGGCAATCATAACTCTCTGTCTCATACCACCTGAGAGCTGATGTGGATACTGCTTGGCCACGATCTGTGGGTTAGGTATCTTAACATCAGAAAGCATCTCTATAACCTTCTCGGCAGCCTCTTTCTTGTTCATACCCTGGTGGATAATGAAGGGCTCGCTGACCTGTCTTTCAACTGTAAAGACAGGGTTAAGGCTGGTCATAGGCTCCTGGAAAATAACAGAAATATCATTTCCACGAACCGCGTACATCTCTTTTTCGGAGAGCTTTGTCAAGTCTCTTCCGTTAAACATGATCTCTCCGCTGTCTATATATCCATTTCCGTCAAGAAGCTGCAGAATACTCATGGCTGAAACGCTCTTTCCGGAACCGGACTCACCAACTACGCCAATGGTCTTTCCCTCGTCAACTGAATAGGATACTCCATTGACAGCTCTTACTATGCCCTTTTTCGTTCTGAAAAAGGTATGTAAATCTTTTAATTCTAATAAAGCCATCGTTATACTCCCTTATTTATCACGGTCCGATTTAGGATCCATTACATCCCTGAGTGTGTCGCCTACAATATTGATACAGATACAGGTAACAGCAAGGAAAATAGATGTGAATACCCACTGCCACCAGTAGTTCTTAATGATGGTAGCGTTGTTGGCGCCACTAAGCATGTTACCCCATGTAGGTCTTGGATATGTAACACCGAATCCAAGGTAACTAAGGGAGGACTCTGTAAGCATACAGGTCGCAAAATCAAGTGTCAGAGTAACAAAAATAATTGAAACGATATTGGGCAGGATGTGTCTGAAGGCGATACGTCCCTCTTTTACACCCATTGCCTTGGCTGCTGTAACATACTCATTTTCCCTGGCCACAAGAACCTGACCTCTTACCATTCTGGCAAGTCCTGTCCATGTAAGAACACCCAGGATGCACATGAGAATAAATATCTTCCTGTCCTCGGAAATATCCATCTGAGCCATTACAGCTGAAAGGATAAGTGCGAAAGGAAGGAAAGGAATAGCTGCAAAGACCTCAGCTATACGCATGAGCAGTATATCTACAGGGCCACCAAAGTATCCTGATACACAACCAATAATGATACCGATGATGGTTGAGATGATAACCGCTACAGCACCGATGGTAACTGTCATTTTTCCGCCCTGGATGATACGGCTGAATATATCAGCTCCGTATCCGTCGGTTCCGAAGAGATATCCCTTAAGGCCCCACTTGCCAACAAGAGCATTATTGCTGTCTACTGCATAGTTCTGGAAAGCACCTGCAAATATCTTTGCAGTCTTACCATTAACGTTTTCTGGAACATTTGTCTGCCCAAGTGTTGATCCACCCCAGGAGAAAACTCTTCCCTCTGAAGTGAGAGCTGTGTAGTGATATGTTCCATTGGCCATCTCTACTATGGTTTCACCATCATGAAGCTTGGGCATCGGAACGCTGTCTGAAGGGAAGTTACCTGCAAAGAACAGGTTTCCATCATCCATAAGACCACAGAGGTGGTTGTTTGTTGCATATATTGAAGTGATCTTTCTGCCGTTCAGGAACTTCTTGGAAGACTTGGCAGACTCATTTATGTTGGCACGATACTGGTCATACAGACCTCTCTTACCTGTGTAGATTGATGTTCCGTTCTTGGTAACACCTACCACATAGTTCAGTGTGAAATCAACATCAACAAGATCATCCTTGTCAACAAAGCTGCTGATATTCTGGTAAGCATTCATGTTACCCCAGATATAGAGCTTGCCGTCGTTCATAAGAATGGCTGTGCACTGATATCCGCAAACAAGCTTCTTGATGTTTGCAACATCGATCGTACCGGTTACAAGTTCATCAGGCATAGGGATGATGTTCTCACCGGTTGATGGTCCCTTTGAAACTTCTGTGGACTCCTCTTTAGCCTCTTCCTCGTCCTCAGATGCTTCGTCTTCTGAATTCTCCTCGGATTCGGAATCTACATCATCAACTGAAACACCGGCTTCTTCCAAAAGAGCTGCCTCTTCATCGCTGACTGCTCCTTCAGCCTCTCTAAGCTCCTTAAGGACTTCCTTGTCAGTTGTGATGTACTGACCATGCTTGTTGGAGCCCCAGCCATATACCTTACCGTCCTTGCTGATGGCGATGATGTGGTCGATACCTGCAGCCACATACTCGATGGTGTCAGCCTTAACAGCATCAGGAATATCTCCTATATCAATTCCTGTTGTTCCAAGCTGGGTTGCTCCCCAGACATATACCTTACCGGCATTGGAAAGGCCAACTGAAAAGCTTCCGTAGCTGTCGATCATCTTAATATCATTTTTAAGCTCAGAAGGTACCTTCATCATGCTCATAGTGGGAGAAACGTTCTTCTGTGTTACCTCTGTATATGAGTCATAATAATTTGGCATAAAAAGTGGTCCGATAAATACCAGAAGGAACATGCCAATTACAACGCAGAGAGCACCCACTGCAAGTCTTCGTTCAAAAAAGTTCCTTACTATCTGCTGGAAAGGGGTTACTACTTCTTCCACATCTATGGAATCTGCCAGTTCCCTGCTGCCGCCAAAGAATACGCGACGGCCCCAGCCTGCTATTCGAGCAAATAAATTCTTTTTCTTCATATCAGTCTCCACTCTCCTTAGGCGCTGACTCTGACTCTCGGGTCAACAAGTCCGTAAACAATATCGATTATCAGGTTACCTATAAGAGAAATAGCAACGTAAAACAGCTGCATAAGTATTACAACGTCAAAGTCCTGGGAACGCAGTGATGAGATCATAAGTTTTCCCATTCCGTTGATACCGAAAATATTCTCAAACACCAAAGATCCGCCGAAGATGCCCAGGAACCATCCTACGACCAGAGTAACTATAGGAATAAGGGCATTTCTCCATGCATGGGAGTAAATAACGGCCTTCTCTGTAACACCCTTGGCTCTTGCTGTTCTGATACAGTCAAGTGAAAGGGCATCGATCATAGAAGCTCTGACATATCTTGTCATGGATCCAAGAGAACAGAATGTCATTGTAATAAGTGGAAGTGCCATGTAATACATTCTGTCTGTAAACCACTTCCATCCTGTGTAGTTACTTCCCGGTGTCTTCATACCACTGGGAGGGAACCATCCAAGGAGTGAACAGAATATCCATACAAAAAGGATGGCTGTTACGAATGTGGGAAGTGAGTATCCGATGATCGTCACCACCTGCATGGCCTGATCACCCTTGCTGCCCTTATGTACAGCGCACACAATTCCAAGCGGAATGGTAATTGCAAGCGCAAGGATTGTGGCAAATATATTAAAGAATATGGTGTTCTTCATAGGCTCCTGAACAGCATCGACAACGTCCTGCTTAAGCTCATAGGAGTAACCAAAGTCTCCCTGTAAAAGACCTTTGTATTCTCCGTAATAGTTAGGCATAACCCCAACCCATCTGCAGTATTTTACAAGCAGATTATCTGTGTCGGTACCATACTTACGCTGATACTCCTGATAAAGCTCGTCAAAGAGCCTGTCCTTTTCCTCCTGAGAAGCATTACGAAGCCTGGTCTTCTGAGTCATCATTTCAGCCCTGGCATCTGTATATGCTCTGTTGTTGGGAACTAGATTGTATATAAGGAACAGTAAAAAAGAAAGAACTACAAGAACAACAAACATGTAGCCTATTCTTTTTAGGACATACTTTCCCATAGTCAAAACCTCCTAAAATAAATCAAATACTTTCTATATGTAAACCATCTGATAAATGCAGATGGGGACTGTCAAATTCAAATTAGATTGAAAAGTATTCTGAAAAATCATCTTATAACCGACAATAATCCACGGTTACAATCTCAAATAATCGCAACCGTGGATCAATAGTCAGCTACCTATCTTAACACAAATAGATAAAAACTACCAGTGGAAAATTAGTTCCAATAAATATCTGCTGCATCCTTGATGTACCAGTTAGAGTTATCGTCGTACATGCTAGGATCAATAGTTACAAGGAATGAGTAATCATAAACAGCTGATGTAAATCCTGTAGCAAAGTTAAAGCATGTGTACATAGGTGTTCCGCTGTAGTAGCCGTAAACCTGTGCCTGGTAAAGCTCATCAAGCATAGGACCAAAGTCACCGGTTGTCTTCTGAACTGTGAATCCTGCTGATGCAATGTTGTCATTCTGTTCGAAACCTGTTACAAGGAGATCTGAGAACTCGTTGTCAACTGTACCATACCAGTTAAGTGCAAGAGGCATGTAGTAGTCGCCGTTAATCTCTACAGTCTTGTATGCGCCGTCGATTGACTGATAGTTCTTGTCCTTCTCTGTTGCATACTCGCCGGAAATCTTCTTATAACGAACGCCCTCTGTGTACTCTCCGCCTTCAGCGTTGTATACCCAGCCGTCGTTCTCAAGAACTTCGATAGCTGAATCTACAGATGTATCATAAGCATCAAGGAGCATTCCCTGCTCAACAGCCTTCTTGTACATCCATGATCCTGCATAGTAAGGTCCGTCAACAACTCCGCCGTAACCTCCTGTGAAGTCCTTAGCAAATGTAGCTCTGTCCATGCAGTATGCAATAGCCTGACGAACTGCAGGATACTGTACAGGGCCGTAATCGCAACGGAAGCCAAGCTTACCGTAACCAGCTCTTGAATAGTGTGTGTATACATATTTGCCGTCTGAACCATCAGCAAGTGCAATTGCCTCATCAGTTGCAGATCCGCCTGTGATACCTGAAAGAACATCTACACCGCCTGCCTTGAAGTCCTCAAGCTGTGTCTCAGAGATGATCTTCTTGTAAACAACCTTCTCGATTGTAGGCTTAACACCCTCGTAGTTACCCTTGAAGTTAGGGTTGAGCTCAAGAACTGCTGACTTATCGCTGGCATCATAGGACTTAACTACATATGGTCCAGCATAAGGATACTTGGTATCTGTGTTGTTAGCAGAATCTGTGATGTGCTTAGCCATTACATAGCTGTCACCGTTCTTTGCATAGAAGTCATCTGTGAAGTATACGCCCTCACCATCATCAACAAGGTCGCAGTCACCAACCCAGAGATCCTTGTATGTAGGGAAGATGTTAAGGTATGTGATAGCGTAGAAGTAAGGAAGGTACTGAGGATCAATTGTAAGTGAGAATGTGTAATCGTCGATAAGACGAACACCCTTCATAACCTTTGTTGCTCCGTCAACACCGTCGTTTGTTCCGTCATACTTAGCAAAATCTTCAAAACCAACCATCTGCATAAGAGCCTTACGGTCCTTACCTTCAGCTTCTGCAGCTACAGGAGTTGAGAATGCCATGATTCTGTAAAGGTAGTTCTTAGCAGTGATAGGTGAACCATCTGAGAATACAAGGTCATCCTTGATCTTTACTGTGTATGTAAGTGATCCGTCATCGTTGTGCTTCTCATCAAGGTTGTCAACAACGGTCTTGTTAACTTCATAGCCGCCCTCTTTGGTCATAGCTACAGGCTCAAGACCATTAACAAGTCTCTGAATATCATGGTCAGATGCACCAGGGTTGCTTCCGCCAAATACTGCAAATCTGAACTTACCGGAAAGATCTGTTGTGTTTCCGAGGATGATTGAGTTGTCATCCTTCTCAGATGTCCAGTCGATAAGTGCAAGAGCCGGTCCCCAGTAAGGGTTTGTAGGATGTGTGTCTACACCCTTGATCTGTGCGTTGTAAACATCATAGTACTCGTTAGAGTAAAGAGGGATCTCAGGAAGTACATGGTTCCAACGTGTGATGTAGTATTTCCACCACTCAGCGTAAACGTCGTCTTCTGTTGCGAAATCTGTTCCCTCTGTTGATGTGTTGTAAACCATAGCCATTGAAAGGAAATCAAGGCCAAGCTCATAGCTCTGTCCATCAACGTTGAGGTAAGCAAGTCCTGTGGACTCGTCCTCAGTTACATCGGCAATAGTGATCTGCTTGCCGAACTTGTCATAGAGAGATACGTAGTCTTTGTCCTCTCCGTACTCTTTGCCTTCCAGCTGCTGGATAGAAGATGGAAGATCTGCTGTTGAAACAACTTCCTCTTCTGCTTCTTCTGCAGGTGCTTCTGTAGAAGCTTCGGAAGTTGGCTGCTCAGTTGCCTGAGGCTCTGTGGTCTCTGCAGGAGCTGTTTTGCCGCAGGCTGTAAGTGACCCCACAACCATTGTCAGCGCAAGCAAAGACGCAAGTGTTCTTCTTTTCATAAGTTGCCTCCCTTGAAATTTTTTATGCAAACATTAGTAGTCTAATGTGAACATACTTTAACATTTAATCTTCTTGCCAAGCTCTGCTACGAGCTCCTCTACGGTCCCATCCCTGAATGGACTCTTAAGACCAACCTCTGCAAGCATTGGCTCGTAGAAGTCTTTGGCTGAAAGCTTGCACAGCTGCAGGTAATGCTTCCATGCATCATCAAAGTCCTTGTCCATCCAGACCTTGAACTGCATTGCAACTACACTGGCAAGTACATAATCAATGTAGTAGAAAGGATTCCAGAAGATGTGTCCCTGTCTCTGCCAGAAGCCGCCCTCTCCAAAGAACGCATCGCCGTCAAAATCGAGCCATGGTCTGTAGGTCTCCTCAAGGTTCTTCCACACCTGTTTCCTCTCTGCAGGAGTCATATCCGGATTATCATATACAATGTGCTGGAACTCATCGACCATGCATCCGTAAGGAATGAAAGTAACTGAATCCTGAAGGTGCATTGTGAAGTAGTCGTCAGCTCTTTTGCCAAAGAACTTGTCCATCCAGCCATAGGTGAAGTATTCCATGGACATGGAGTGGATCTCGGCAGTCTCCATTGTGATGTCGTTGTGCTCGACTATCTCGTCATCTCTTGTGACATAACCCTGAAAAGCATGTCCGCACTCGTGGGTTATAACGTCAACATCACCGCTGGTTCCGTTAAAGTTGGCGAAGATGATGGGTGACTTGTACTTGGGCAGGAAATCCATATATCCGCCGGCCTTCTTGGTCTTGCGTCCAAGTACGTCAAAGAGCTCGTTCTCTATCATGAAATCAAAGAACTCTGCGGTCTCGGGTGAGAGTTCCTTGTACATCTGCTGTCCTGCCTTCATGATCTCCTCTGGAGTTCCTGTTGGCTTGGGATTGCCGTTCTTGAAGAACATGTCGTTGTCGTAGTATTTGAGCTCATCTACGTCGATCTGTTTCTTCCTCTCCTCCTGGATCCTGCATACGAAAGGAATAAAGGATTCCTTGATCTGTTTACGGAAGTTCTCAACCTCTGCTCTTCTGTAGGAGTTTCTGTTCATCCTGTTGTAGCCAAGCTCGACGTAGTTGTCATAGCCAAGCTCTTTGGCCTGTTTTGTTCTGTTCTTGACCAGCTGGTCATAGATGTCGTCGATTTCATCAGTTACAGACATGAAGTAGTCTGAAAGTGCCTTCCATGCGCGCTTTCTGGTGTCTCTGTTCTCGCTGGTAAGGTATTTGCGAAGAAGTGAAATATTGCATTCCTCGCCGTCGAACATGATCTTGGCTGAGGCGATGAGCTTATCATACTTGCTGATAAGAGCATTCTCTTCCTGCATCAGAGGAAGAATCTTGTCATCGATGGACTTGTTTGCCAGCTCGATGTTCTTGAATGCCACCTTGCTGATCTTCTCCTCAAGGTATTCCCTGTAAGGTGATTCATAAAGTACCTTGTTATAATCGTTGGCACACTTGAAGATCAGAGGAGTTATCTCATCTATATAGTCATTCTCTTTTGAATAAAACTCTTCGGTTGTATCTATATTGTGTCTGAAAACACCAAGCTTGATGTTAGTCAGAACGTCTGCCATGAACTCATAATATTTCCTGTGAAGTTCAAACTGCTCCTCACCGCTTGTGGCGTTTTTGCTGTCCTCGATGAGCTGTGCAAAGAACTTTTTAACCTCGTCCATGTCAACCCTGTTATAGGGCATTTCTGAACACTTCATGTGTTGACTCACTTTCTTAGTTTATAAAAATTTTATAAAATACACCGTACCATTATACTTTAAAAAACAGAAATAAGCAAGGAAACTATCTAACACATCAACGCGCTAAAGCCCAGTATTAGCCTTGCTTTCCGGAAGACTGACGAATCATATCTTCAACAACTATGTCATAGATCTCTCCAAGGGTGTTACAATACTCCAAAACCTTCCACGGTTCATTGGTATGGAAATGTATCTTAACAAGGTCCTCATCACCGGCTGCAATAAGGCTGTTTCCCTCAAAGTTTTCTGTTATGTAATCTGCTATCTCATCCTCGTCAAGATCCTTATCTCTTCTGTCAATAAGAAGCTGTGTGTCATAGCGATAAGCAAACTGATCGTCTTCTGCATCAATTGAATTGATTCCCATATCTTTATCCTCCTATTAAAAACACAAAATAAACTAGAGAACATTATATCCATTCTTACATATAACTATCAACACAAAGTGACAATTTGAGTCATAAAAAGGCTGCCCGGCACATTGCCGCGCAGCCAATATTCAAAAATTCTCTTTACACCGGTGTGCCACAGTTAGGGCAGAACTTTGCTCCGGGACGAAGTTTCATGCCACAATTCTCGCAGAAGCATATGTCTGAAGCAGCTTCAGGTGCCGGTTCAGGTTTAGCATTGAAGAAAGACTCAGGCGGGCCATCTGATATTATTACCTCAGGCTCATAACCACCATCCTTATACGACGGCGGAGTCAGATCAAGAGGTGGCACATCGGAGATTGTCACCTGTGGTATCGGACTCTCCTGTTGCTCTGCAAGAGCTTCCTTGAGTTCATAAAGAGCGCTGATGATGTTATCAATTGCTTTATTTGCGCGATCGATGTTTGCCATAACTGTTCACCTCTTTCTTTGATATGATTTCTGTTATCAGACAGGTCTGTCTTCATGGGCAAATTTCTTGATATTCTTATAGGCTGTAACGTTCAGAACGCACATAACCACAACCAGAAGAAGAATTCCCAGGATCAGTATCAGGTCATTGTCGCTAAAGGATGAAATATCACAGACAAAATCATAGAATCCGTGTATCAGAACCGCGGTAATAACACCTTTCCGGCGCATCTTTTTGGCACCTGCGAGATCACCGGCAAGCTCAAGGCTCTTGGCCTGTCCATAGTAATATCCCATATAAATTCCAAAGATGAAATGTCCCGGGAATGCCGCGCGCAGGTATGCTGTGCTGGCATCGCTGCCCACGAGATACAGTAAGTTTTCGATAATATCAAATCCCAGCGCAACGGTTGTTGAATAAACCACTCCGTCAAATCTGTAGTTAAAAGCAGGATTCTTCCAGGTGAGTTTCTTAAGCACCATGTATTTACCTGTCTCCTCAACAGCTGCCGCCACAATAAATGCAGAGAATAAGCTGTAAAGGACAGGGGTATAAGCAAAGAGTGCATTCCCCACCCATTCCAAAACGGTACCTACAATAATGGCAAATATGGGAACCGCAAAGCCCCCGAGTAAAAAGAGCTTTACCAGAAGCGGAACAGGTTCAGGCTCTATGTTGTCCAGCTTGTAGATCATAAAAAGAAGCACAACCCCCGGTACGCTGGCCACCAGCATGGCAATTGACATGCTTCCCTCTGCACCTATAATGAATGAACTTATGAAAAGACCTACTGTAAGCAGCACAATAGCTACCATGGGAAGCTTACGGACATAGAAGGTGTCCTTCTGCTCCACTCCCGCCCACGCAGGAATCTGCTGCACAGGCTGTACCGGTGGTGTATTATACACAGGTTGCGGTGGAATCTGCTGTGAATATTCAGGCTGAGGTGGAATCTGCTGCGAATATTCAGGCTGAGGTGGAATCTGCTGCGAATAAGCAGGCTGCTGTGGTTGCTGTGGCTGTTGTGGTTGCTGTGGCTGCCAAACGGGCGCCTGCTCCGGAACTTCCACTCTTGCCCCACAGCACTCGCAGTACTTTACCCCCGGCAATATCTCTTTTCCACAATTGGTACAAAACATTGTTATCTCCTCCTTCGTCCCCCGAATGTTAACTTACTGGGTTTGTACTGAATTCATACTCCTTAATAATCATATCACAATTTCGTACAAAATCTCTTTTAACTCTTACTCCACATATTTGCTCATAAAGTCAGCAAACCCATCCAGTGTCATACCAAAATCATTTTTCAGGATCCATACAAACTCAGCCGGCGACAGTGTGTCACCAACTCTTAGGGCAATCCTGTGCAGTTCCATTGCCTCGTAAGGAATTACATTCATTCCGTGCTTTGCTATGGATCTTGGTATTGCGATATTGTTGATCTGCTTGGTTATCTGTCTTACGCCCTCAACAGTCTGTCCCTGTGAGAAGTATCTCAGGCGCTGTGCATCCGCAAGCATCGCTTCTGCTTCCTGACCTGTCAGTTTTGCAGCCTTTGCCTCAAGCTTTATTGCCTCCTCAACACTCTCATTGGACATATGGAACCACTCCTTGCCCTTGTGGGCAACGGATTTCTGGTTGATGAATTTATTGTGGAGTTCCTTGCCAAGTAGTGACTTGTCCATGGTTCCATCAACTTTCATTCCAACCATGCCTTCCAGATCTTCGTATCCATCCAGGTTGTGTTCGAATACATATTTCATGGCCGAATCGCCCTCAGGATGAACATAAGTAACATCCTTGCCCTTCATGAAATCCAGTGCTTCCTGAAGGCTTTCCGGTTCCCTGCCGTTCATCTTCTTAAAAAGCTTTCTGGCCACTGCATTCTGACCGGTGGACTGATTTATGGTAAGATCCTTTGTCCTGTCGGAAAGAACCTTCTGCTTAAATGAAATATCCCTGTCTCCCGGAACCTTTTTACCGGATTTGTACGAAGCCTTGGATCCGTTGGAGGCATTCATTACATAGAGCTGATCTCTGGGCACGCCCATTTCTTTTGCAATGTCATCCAGAGCCTCCATCTGAACTGTGTCAAGAAGTCCCTCTCTGTAATGGTTGAACTGAGCTCGAAGGCGGTTTGCATACTCTCCCTTTACATTCTGCAGCTGCTTAAGAGCATTCTTGTCCGTCCAGACCTCGTTGGCAATCTTCCTGTACTGTTCTTTAGCAAGCGCCAGCTCCTTGGGATTTGTGGCCATCTCCATCCTCTGCTGGATCTTCTGCATCTTTCGTACTTTCCTCATGCCTTCGCTCATGGCATCGTAATACTCGTCCACCATCTTGAGTTCCTTAGGTGTCATCCTGCTTCTGGCTTTTTTCGAAAGCTCTTTTGCCTTGCTAAAAGACTGTTCGTAAGAAACAATTTCCTTCTCAATAGCAGCTTTAGAGTGCTTGGCAGAGGAGTTAAAGAAATTGTTTAGCTTATTAAAGGCATCCTTGGCTTCCCTGTAGTACCTGACGTTCTTTTGCAGACACATATCAAATTTATCCACCTTGGCCTGGAAGCTCTTGCCAAGTTTTGATACATATGCCGCAATATCAATATCGTGCACTGCCTTCAGATAAATATTGGTTCCGCTTACAACTCCTTTTAATGCATATTCAGTTACTATCTGTTTGCCAAATTCCTTGGTTCCAAGCCAGACAGCGTCCCAGAAGCCATAATCCTCGTCGCCCTTACACTCGAATACCCTTTTCTTCATCTCTTCCGCAAGAGTCATTGTGGTAAAGACATACTCGGATATTCCACCTGTCATGACGCCCATGGCAACTCTTCCAAGGAAGCCCGTGTTGTCACGAAGTCCCTCCATAAATGCATAGCAGGCGTGGAGTTCATCCGCCAGTGTCACACCTTCAGCTTTTGCGTTAGCTCCAACGAATTTACCTTCAAGATATTCAGTCCATATCTGCATGACATTCTGAACCTGGATCGCATCATATCCAAAGCGGAACTGATAGCCATCCAGCATGCGGTCGATCATGTCATAAAGTGAGAAGAGATGTGACATATGGCCACCGTGATCGATCTGATCCTGAATGCGCTGAAGTCTTTCGGCGATGTGCTTATCCGCCTTTAAGAAATCTTTTTCCTCCTGCTCGTTTTTAGGAATACGGAAGGGTTGGGATCGCAGGTGTACGTTCTTTTTGGCAGAGTACTCCTTCCCTTCGTACATAACCGTTATCTCTAACTCTGCGATAAAACGGATAGGCGGATCAAGCCTTCCCTCGGTGGAACAGATCCGTATCTTGTGAGCGCCGTTTTGCAGCAGCTCTCCTGTTCCAAACGCCGTGATCTTAAGCTGATCAACCATCTCCTGATGATTCTCATTGGCATCTGACTTATGGCAGTACCTGTCTGAGGTAAGACGCTTTACCCTGACATCCAGTGGCTTATTGGAATCAGGCGAAACCGGCATTCTTACAATGGACATATCCTCTTCTCTGTATAGGAACAAAAGAAGTGATCCACCGGTATAGCATGGTTCGTAGTCTGTGCCCAGGGTTCGTCCCCTGCCCCAGCTATCGGTTCCCAGATCTGGCATTCCGGCGGCTGCCATGGTCATTCCCAGGCCCATGCGCTCCGCTTCTGTAAGATAGACATACTTCATGCCCTGGCGCTCGGATTTTATCTGGGCATAGCAGCCAATGCTGTCCGCATCCAGTATAAATACAAGGCCGAGATGTATCCTGTAAAGCGGGAAATCTGTCTCTACTTTCCTGTAGTCTTCCTTGCCCTTTACACCGGTTTCAGCCAGAAGATGCATCTTAAAGCCTTCCGTGTTACCTGCCGGCAGCTCATAGTCCAGAACTTCACTGATCACAGCCTCAAAGACACACTTGTTCTTGTCGTCCCTTTCAATCCTGATTGAAAAAGGAAGATCCTGCGGAAGCGTAACTTTGCCGCCTTGGGGATCTATATTGGTAACCCCTGCCCTTGTCAGAGAGACACTGACTCTTACGTCATCTCCCATCTCCCTTACGCCAAAGGGAAGGCGATAGGTCTGGTCTCCAACATTTTTAGTCTTGCCGGCCTTGGCAAATTTCAGTTTATTTGCAGGAAGTCCAAGATTGTCCTGGGCAAAGAATATCTGAGGCTCTGTGATCTCAAACATGACACTCTGCTGAAATCTTCCTGCCTGGGAATTAAGCGTAAAGGTAACAAGACCTGCAGGATTTCTGTTGCCTTCAGGTACTGATGCCAGTGCGCACTTGTAGCCCTTTTCCATTCCTCCATCTGCCACGGTAAGTGAATTATCATATGAAGAGACAGTTATCATGGCTGTGAGCTGAGGATGGTCCTTCTGCTTCCCACCCTTTATCTCAACTATCTTTGCGTAGACTTTTTTAGGAGGATCTCCTTTTCTGAGCTTATTGTCAAAGTCCTTGTTAAGGACCATCTTGAATTGAGATTGTTCCTCTTCTTCGCGTTTTTTATTTTTCTTCTTTTTCTTTTTGGAAATTAAACCGACGCCTACTGCACCACCGACCAGAACTCCTATCAGAGGCAGGTCGATGGAAGTATCACCGCTGAACTCTCCCGGATCTGTGGGAGGATTATATATGATGTCATGTGTATCCGGAGGAACTGTATCTATTGAAGGTGTAAAGTCCACATCCGCAGAGGACGTCATCGTAACCTGTAATCCCCCGCCGTCTCCCTCATTTTCCAGGCGGCCATACACATAGTCTTTGTAGGAGGATGCACTAAGATACAGATTTACTATCAGATTATCGCCTGTGTTATCAATGCTTATGGTACCTTTTCCATTTAACTCACATTCATAATATCCATTTGATGATGCAAGATTTATGGCATTGATGGTCTGATCCAGGGAATCATACTGATCCTCTGACTCCTGATAATCCGCATCAAACAAAAGGGCAGCCACATAGTGCCCACCCCCTGTTTCACAGGGTATGTTCATGCGATTTCCGGGATATGATGAATCATTGACATTACCTGAGAGATATATGGGATCAGAGTGTGCCGAAAAACTCATATTCGTGGTGGATCCACTGTTTATGGTCATTCCGTACTTTCCACCCAAAGCAGGAACATATGCTGATATGTTCCCGTTCTGATCCATATTAAGAACGCCCTCGCAATAGTTACCGGCATTATTGAGCTTTTCAATTTCAATGATCCCGCCTCTTCCGGCACCATTGACCACAACCTTGAATGAAACAACCTTCATTCCAATGCTCACAGGCTCATACGAAACTTCTTCCTGTGCAAAAGAGGCAAAACCACCAAAGCTCGCAAAAGTGACCAAAATAAGAGCCACTCCCAGCATAGCTGATATCAAGCGCCTTTTTACATTCATAATATGCCCTCACTAAATAAGTGCATTTATCATTCTATTTTCTGACCACACGATCTGCAGAATTTAGCCTGAGCCTGCAGTTCAGCGCCGCAATTTCGGCAAAATCTGGTCCCGGCCTTTGGAGCAGGTGCTGGAGCAACAGGTACCTGAGACACTGGTGGCGGTATAACAGGTGGCGGCGGAACAGGGATCTGAGGCGCAGGCTCTGGTGTATACTGCGCAGAGACTTCCTCCTGCATCGTTTCAGATACACGTCCCGGCAGATTGTCAAAAAACTCCACCGGTTCCCAGCCTTTTTCCGGATCTTTCGGCTCTGTGGGAATTCCTTCACCATTTTCAAGGCGCTGCTTTATTTCAAGAAGTGTGGCAATAGCGCTGTTGACCAGATCAAGTAGATTGTCATCCTGCATTTATGTTACCTCCATTAGATATAGCTCTTTACCAGATCTATTACTTCCTGGGGCTGTTTAGACTTTGCTGTTTTCGCAAAGGATAATGATTTACCGTTGTTAAATTCAAGTATGAACGTAGGTATCATACCTGAATATTTGCCCGATTTAATATTTTTTATATCACTGTAGTTATAGGTGACCATGGGATTTTTCTTCTTATCATGCTGTGCTGCCAAAACGCCGACAATTGGATTTGCAGCAAAGCCCCACTGGGCACCCGATGTCTTTCTGAACTCAATCCTGTCATCATAGACATCAACAAAGCCCTGTCCCTGTACTACACCTATAGGGCCGCCTCCCAGAAAGCAGGTAAATTCTCCCGCCTCCAGAAGGAGACTTCCGCTTATCTGAGGTGCAAAGCCTTTGGGCTGAGAATAATCCATCTGTGGCTGAGACTGAGGCTGAGAATAATTCATCTGCGGCTGAGCATAGTTCTGCTGAGGCTGAGCCGGCTGGGAATAAACCGGAGGCACTGGCTGACTGTAACTTTGCGCCGGCGCACTCCTGTCAATCTGCTTGGTGCCACACATATCACAAAATTTGCTTCCATCAGGAAGCTGCGCTCCACAATTGATACAAAACATAGTATTCCTCCTCATAATTTTTTATAACTCTATTGTCTCATAATAATTGTCTGAAAAAAACCGTGATAAATTATTTGTCATTGACAAATTTATATGTCAATATTAATCAAAGGGCAAAACTTTGGAGGGCCTATGCAAATCGACATCCAGAAAATTGAATCCGGGGAAGAGAGCGTCATCATCCGGTATAAAGAGCTAACACCCACCATCGCCAGGGTAAAAGAGATCTTGGAGGGTCAGGATGAAAAGCTCTGGGGCAAGACAGACGCCGGCAGTGTATTAATAAGCTATGACGCGATCTTGTACCTTGAATCCGTAGACGATAAGGTTTTTGCCTATACAAAAGACCAGATAGTTCGTATTGACGGCTCCCTGAACTCATTCATGATAGAAAGACAGGACGACACCTTTTTCAGGTGCAGCAAGTCCATGGTGATAAATGTTAACAGAGTAAACTCACTAAAGAGCCTGTCCTCCAACAGGATCGTAGCCACCATGGAGGGCGGGGAACAGATAATCATCTCCAGAAGATATGCCTCGGAGTTCAGAAGACTTTTGAAGGGAGACAGATAACATGAAAGACGACAAAAAGCTCACCCTATGGGAACGATACTTAACAAAAGAGATCGGAATAGAATTCAAAGCCTGTCTCTACTTTTTCGCCATACTCTTCTTCTACTGTGTCTACAGGATGATCGGTGGGATCTTCGATGCCAGTATCCTTCATATGACTGTGATGATATTCACCTGCTATTTTATCGGTTACCTTCAGGTCTATGTATTTGGCAACTTCGATGAAGCGGATCAGCTAAAAGTCAGGGAGTGTCTCGGAATACTCATATGCACACTGCTCTATTGTATTGTGTCATACTTCGGTAACTGGTTCGATAAAAAACTCTCCGTGACACTGATATTTGCAGCATATCTCCTCATTACATATGTCTGTGTATTCCTCATCTATAAGTCCAAACGAACCATCGATGACAAAAAGCTAAACGAAGACCTTAGGCTCTTCCAGACAGAGCATAAAAAAAGTGAATGATAGCAGCCATTTAGTGCATCTTACGGGAACATGTATTGTTCCCTTTTTTCTTTTCTGATATTTGTAAGGTATAGAGAAGATGATGATGAAGGAGGATGTGTTTATGGCAAGCGCAATTGAGATAAGTAACCTCACAAAGAGCTATGGAAAAAACCGTGGGGTGATCGATGTTTCACTTACAGTTAACGAAGGTGATATCTTTGGCTTTATAGGTCCCAACGGAGCCGGAAAGTCAACCACTATCCGTTCGATGCTGGGATTTCTTAAGTTCCAGCAGGGCAATATAACTATTCTGGGAAAAGACAGCGTCAGACAACGGGAGGAAATACTAAAGGATGTGGGCTATATGCCCTCGGAGGCCTGGTTCTATCCCACAATGAAAGTCAGTGAAGTCATAAAGTATGCTGCTGACGTAAGAGGTCTTGACTGCTCTGCAGAGGCAAAAAAGCTCTGTGAAAGACTTAAAGTTGACACAAACAAGCAGATAAAAGAGCTGTCCCTTGGCAACAGAAAGAAAGTAAGTATCGTCTGCGCAATGCAGCACAGGCCAAAGCTCTTTATCTTCGATGAGCCCACCGGCGGCCTTGACCCTCTTATGCAAAAGCATTTCTTCCAGCTGATAGATGAGTACGTTGCAGATGGGGCGACATGTCTTTTGTCTACCCATGTACTGTCCGAAGTCAACAAGTACTGCAAAACCGCAGCGATAATGAGGGAAGGAAGGCTCACCATGCTGGACTCTCCCGATATCGACGACGAGACATTCATCAGATTCTACGAGGAGGAAGAGGCATGAAAACTATATTCTATAGAGAACTCAAAATGAACATGAAGAACCTTCTGATATGGAGCATATGCGTAGGCGTTCTTGGACTTAGCTGTATCCTGCTGTATCAGAGCATGGAAGGTGATATGAAGGAAATGGCGGATGCATTCTCAAATATGGGAGCCTTTTCCGACGCCTTTGGCATGAGCACCCTCAGCATCGCCACTCTGGAAGGCTATTTCGCTACGGAAGTCGGAACGGTTCACGGTCTTGGAAGCGCCATGTTTGCGGCTATCATCGCGATCACTATCATCTCCAAGGAGGAAGAAGCCCATACAGGAGAGTTTATTTTATCACTCCCGGTTTCAAGAAGCAGGGTCGTTGCTGCAAAAGGACTGTGTGTACTGGTTTTACTTGTGGTATTTACTATCATCTGCGCAGTTCTCTATGCCGCTGGATTCGTCATGCTGGGTGAGGAGCTTCCGGTAAAAGAGTTTGTATCTTTTATGGCAAAACAGCTGCTAATGAACATTGAGATCGCTGGCATTTGCTTTGCGATATCTGCTGTTTCTGAGAAGAACAAGATGGGACTAGGTCTTGGAATTGCCCTTATATTCTATACCTTTGATGTAATAGGAAGAGTTGTTCCGGACCTTAAAGACTATCTTTTCATCGGACCGTTTTCATATGCCAATGCATCTGAAATCTTTTCCGATGCTGAGACTAATGTGGCGGCAATTGCGCTGGGAATTGTAGTCACACTACTGTGCGCCGCATTCTCTTTTATCTGCTACAACAGACGCGACCTGGCAAGCTGATGCTAACTAAAAGAAGGCTGGACCATTTGATTTGATATGGTCCAGCCTCAATTTATCTGTATTTAACTCTCAACCGTGATCTCGATATCTCCGGAACCGGTCTTTATCTGGCAGCTTCCACCGTTTCCGTCTGAAGGAACTCTTACATCGCCTGAGCCTGCGTGAGCATCAAAGGTCTTGGCAGTCTTTATGGAGCCGGTGACATCTCCGCTTCCGGTGCGAAGCTCCATCTTCATGCCATCGCAGGAATCCAGGAAGATATCGCCGCTGCTTGCCTTGGCGTAGAAAGACTCTGTGGCGGTAACGTCAGTAAGGAAAATCTTGCCACTGCCTGTATCAATGCTAAAGCTCTTTTTACAGATAAGGTCCTGAGCGGTCAGATCTCCGCTTCCGGAATGCATCGTTGCACTGGCGCACTGGGAGCCGGTAAACCATATCTGTCCGCTGCCTGTTTTGAGGTTAACCTCTTCTGCGATTACATCTGAAATGTACACGTTTCCGCTTCCGACCTTCATGTCAACATCACGAAGCTTAAAGCTTTCCTGCAGGTAGATATCTCCGCTTCCAAGGTCTACTGTCAGGTTGTTGTACTGATTCTCGGGAAGATAGAGCTGAACCGGGTGAGCCTCCATATCCCCAATTTTGATGTTCATGAAGTTGTTTTCTGACTTTTCCTCTATCTTAAGTGTCTTGCCTGATACAGACACGTTGTACTTGATCTTCTCGCTCTCACTGTATATCACATAAGCTCTTTTGTCAGTAGATCTCTTGATATGCAGGTCCTGATCCATTATATCGATGTCGATATCGTCAAAGACTTCCGTTATCTCTTTTGTCTGCTCCTTATAATTCTGCGTTTTGAACATAGCACCAAAATTCCCTCCAACAGATCTTACTGTTGCTGCAGCCATCGATAATCCGATCATTACCATGACAACAGCTATTATAATTGCAATCTTTTTCTCAGTTCTCATTTGTCTTACCTCCCACGAACAGTTTCTTAATTCCAAGGACGATCTTCTTACTCAGGAAGAGCATTCCCTTGGTCACCTGATTGAAACCGAAGAACAAGAGCACCGACAGGCCTAAAAGGGCTATTCCGCAGCCAACCAGGAACACAGTTCCGGAAACGGTGCCTACTCCGATAAATGGTGAAATGATTCCGGCTATACCTGAAACAAATACCGAAAGATCAACAACGTAAAGTGCAAGAATGATGATCCAGAAGCAAAGGTATAATACCAGGCCTACGATTATGAATGTAAGAAGAAGCGGCAGCCACAGCGGTGCTCCGATTATTAAAAGAACTATTTCCATCGGGCTGAACGCTCTCTTGGGTGTGATCTTCTCTTTTACGATCCTGGTTATCGGTATCTCCTGCAGGATGTTGCTCCTGATCTCATCAATACTTCCAACAGCTGCTACAGCTTCCTCTTCAGGCATTCCGTCTTCAATTCGGTCATCGATCATCTCTGTATAGAAGTCCACCGACTTTTTGATGTCTTCTTCCGAAAGACCTGTAAGCGCAGCGCTCAGCTGATTGATAAACTCTGTCTTATTCATTCTTATCCCCTCTCGTCACATACTCATAAATCTGCATCAATTCTTTCCACTCTTCCTCGAAGGCCTTAAGTCTTGCAAGCCCTGCTTCGGTTATGTGGTAATACTTTCTAAGCCTCCCGTTGTGTTCCGCCGACCTTACCGTAAGCAGCTGCTGGGTCTCAAGCCTTCGCAGTATCGGGTAAAGAGTCGACTCAGATATTTCCACGTAGGAACTCATGTCCTTTACTATCTGATAGCCATAGGAGTCTTCATTTTTGATGGCGGCCAGGACGCATACATCCAAAAGGCCACGTTTCATTTGATTTTCCATCGCATTACCTCCTGTTGCATAATACTATATGACGTATAGTATAATGTGTCAAGCAGTATTTTTATTTTTTCAATAAAAAAGCAGACGCCAAAGCGTCCACTTTTATTGTTGAAGAATTCGTCTGGAGGATTTATCTTTTCTCCTTCATCGTGACAACCAGATATATGCAGTATGCCAAAAGCACTGCAAACTGAATGGTACCAACTATTATGTTCAGTTTCATATCACCTTCATTTGTGATAAAACCGCAGAAATCATGAAATGCATGCAGCAAAATGCATGGCCAGATACTCTTAGTTCTAAGGATTACAAATGCCATAATGATTCCATAAGTAAATGCGAATGCCACCTGCAAAAGCGTTTCCGCGAGGCCGGCTCCACCCATAACGTTCAATAAATGACTGATTCCAAAAAGAACTGATGAAATAATGATGGCCTTTGTCTCCTTTTCTTTCCACATATTGCATATAATGCCCCTGAAATAGAGCTCCTCTGTCAGTCCTATACCAAGGGTAAATATCAGGTTAGGAATGAACAGTCCGCTGTTATCAAACATGATTCCACCGGCAAATGCAGCCAGTGCAACAATTATCAGCGGAATGTAATACAGAAACTTTACAGCAATACCGCTAGCGGGCTTCTGGAAGCCCAGTCCTTTAAGGCTGTGATCCTTGATGAGAAAAAACACGATTGCTACTAATGCACCGCTCCAAATAATAGCTGCCTGTGTTGCAATAGCCTTTAATCCTTCAAGTTCCCCCATAACTACAGCAGCCCCCTGTGCAAAGTAGAACAAAAGAACTGTAATCGTTGCAAAAATTGTGTTTCTCACTAAATGCTTATTCATAATTCTCCTCACCAAATATTTTTGTTATTAAGATTTTGGATATAGCTCAATATCCATCATGCCTCCTATGCTACAACAACTTTGTTCTTGCCTGTGTTCTTCGCCTTATAAAGTGCTTCATCTACCTTTATCAGAGTATCAGTATAATCACCTGAATAAGATGAGATTCCTATGGAAACGGTAATTGGCACCGGAGTATCTTTTGCATTTTCAATATCAGTTCTGAACTTTTCCATACGAGCGTAAGCATCGTCTATGCTACAATTCCTGAGGATCAGTACAAATTCTTCGCCTCCGTAGCGGATAACATAGTCATCCTCATGTGTTTCCCTGTTCAGTTTCTGGCCTATGAAATAAAGAACTAAGTCACCGGTATAGTGACCGTGCTCATCATTTATCTTCTTAAAATCATCAATATCCATCATTGTAATTGCTATCTGTTCACCCGGTGCCTGGATCTTTAAAGTGTTCGCAGAAACAATTTTCTCCAGCAGATGTCTGTTATAAACCATTGTCAGAGGATCGGTAATCATTGACATTTTAAGTTTCTGGGTAATTCTGTAATGGTCAAGATAAAAAGCAGTCATTACATAGTGAACAATCATGATACCGATAATACAGGGAATCTCCAGTGAAAGAATCAGATCATAGTTGCTGTAATGGTTAAACATATTAGTGATAACAATTTCGAAAATGAAAATAATTCCATTAATGATCGTATCTTCCGGCGTTGCCACAAATCCGATAACTATCCACAGAAGGTTTACTATGATGATTCCTGTAATGGAGTTGCTGTTATCGATCAGATAGTAAGCTGTCCAGCTTGCTGTAAGAACCATTCCGTGACCAAGGAAAAAATCCATGATAACCATTACCCTGGAATTCTTGCTTGTGTTTGTAACAATAAAGAACACTGCTATAAACAGGAGAATTGACAACCTGGGAATGATCATAGGGAAAACGGATCCATTGATCATGTAATCCGAGTAGATAAAACATATGGTAGTCAGACATGCCACAATAAGGCTAAGCTCTACAATGCCCTGATAATACTCGCACTTATCCTTGTAAAAATCAGCTTTTTCACTTTTACTCATTGACCACAGGTCTTTCAATAAGCCTGCGATCGTTTTGACGCCATTAATTATTCTCATATTTGATACCTCTTAATCATAATTGTATCAAACAAACGTATTATTTGCATTTCACCTTTCAAAAATTGCAACTCACCGCCATTTTGCTTTTTTCTTGAAAAAAATAGGTTAATATCTGTTTTAGATACAGGTCAAGCTAGTTTAAAAGAAAGAGGTTAGACATGAAAAAAGCAATTGAAGTTAATAATCTTGTTAAACAATACGGCACAGCAACAGCAGTAAATAACATCTCTTTTGAAGTTGAGCAGGGATCTCTTTTCGCATTCCTTGGAGAAAACGGAGCCGGCAAATCAACAACCATAAATATGCTAAGCACTATCCTTCCTAAAACTTCAGGTAACGTCAGGGTAATGGGACATGAACTTGGAAAAGAGGATGATGCAATAAGAAAATCTATTGGGATAGTTTTTCAGAATTCGGTGCTGGATGGAAACCTGACAGTTCAGCAGAATCTCTTTACAAGAGGTGCTTATTACGGATACGGCAAAAAAGAAATAATGGAGAGGCTTTCGCTTCTTTGGGACGAATTTAATCTGGAAGCAATCTGGAATAAGCGATACGAAAATCTATCAGGCGGACAGCGAAGACGAATAGATATCGCAAGGGCTCTGATCCACAAACCAGACATCCTGTTTCTGGATGAACCCACCACAGGCCTTGACCCCATGTCCCGCAAGATGGTGTGGGATTACATCAATCACTTAAGACAAAAAGAGAACCTGACTATTTTCCTGACAACGCATTACATGGAAGAAACCGCCGAAGCAGACAACGTGGTGATCATGGACAAAGGAACCATTATTGCTGAAGGTTCACCTGCTGAATTAAAGAGCAGGTATACCGGCAAAAAACTCATCTGGTATACAGAGAGGAACGATGAAAACACGAAACTCATCGAAGCTTCCAGTGCTCCAGGTTTTAGCTACGAGGCTGATCACTACAATATTCTTATGGATGAAGGGATCATGGAATTTATCTGGAAAAACAAAGATTTCATCAAGGATTTTGAAATTATAAAAGGAACAATGGACGATGTATTTTTAACACTTACAGGAAAGGAAATGGTAGAGTGCAATGGCTAAATTAAGAGGACTTATAGGACTTACAAAGAGAAACATACTGGTATATTTAAATGATAAGGGATCGATCTTTTTCTCAATGCTCACACCACTTATCATTCTTATTCTTTATCTTTTATTTTTAAAGAGCACCTTTTTATCATCACTTGAACATGCTGCAACTGGCCTTGAGGGCCTGATCCTGGCAGGTGACATGGACCAGTTTGTCAATGGTATCCTGCTTACAGGAATCATCAGCACAGCTCTTATCACAATTCCCTACAATGCCCTCGAAACAATAGTCCGGGACAGGGAAGACAGAGTTTATTTTGATATGATATCAACCCCTGTAAAAAGAGCTGAGATCATCCTTTCATATTTCCTTGCAGCAGTAATTTGCGCTTTCCTACAGACCTTGGTTGTTCTGTTTTGCGGAATAGGAGTGCTTCTTTTGAACGGATCAATGTACTTTGAAATTTCGGATATTATGTGCCTTGTAGGAGTGATCTTCCTTGGAACTATCTCATCCACAGCAATCTTTACCCTTATAATGATGTTTTTCAAAAAAATGGGCACCTGCAGCGCTTTTATGGGAATCATTTCTGCAGTATCTGGCTTTATAGTTGGCGCATACCTTCCACTATCTGAGTTTAGCAAGACCATACAGAATGTATGCAACCTTATTCCAGCTACAGGGATCACTGTACTTATCAGGAATTTCCTGACCGGTAGAGTTTTAGATCACATGGATGAGAGCATAGGCGGAGTAGACGGCGGCGCTTTCTATAATGCCATGAAGGAAGCATTTTCTTTTAACACACAGGTCGGATCATCAACTTGGTCATTGAATCAGACCTGCATATATATAATAATGGTTTCAGTAGCATTTATTGTAGCTACAAGGATCATCTATCCACGAGTGTATAACAAAATGTAAAGGGGAAAAGCCTTGAAGGTTACGTTTAATAAGATTTCACAAGGTGAAAGTGAATACGCAGTTGTAAATGCCTATGGGCGCACGACAGCCATAGACACTGCAATTGGACTTCTTGAAAACGGGGAGCAGATCATTATGGGCTATAAGGACGGCGAGAGTATTCCATGCCCTATTTCCAAGATTTATTACGTAGAGACAGTAGACGATAAGTGTTTTGCTTATACCAAGGATGACTGCATAGAGCTGCGAAGTCGCCTCTATGAGATAGAAAGTGCCCTGGATTTCAGGTTCTTTAGGTGTTCTAAATCCATGCTCTGCAATATCAGAAAGATAAAGAGTGTAAAAGCGGAGACCAATGCCAGGATGAAAGCAGTTCTTTTAAATGGTGAGACTATTCTTATTACCAGAAGTTATGTAAAAGAAATGAAGAAGAGGTTAGGACTATGAAAAAGCTAAAGATAGTAATGGAACAAACGATGCTGGTCAGTTTTCTGGTACTGTGTGCTGTCAGCCTTTACGGACTGCTGGTGATGAGAAAAAACGAATGGTTTTTTGACTGGTATACTCCAGGATCAATCCTTGTTGCAAGCTTTCTGTGTAGTCTGGTAACAGTGCTGCTTCTTTATAATGATAAATACGATAAAGAGTTGTCTGCACTGATGCACAACCTGGTGACACTACTACATCTTATCCTTATGTACATTATCATCATAGCCTTCGGGCATTTTTGTAACTGGTATACAACCATGAATGGCTTTGTGCTTATCTCTGTGATCTTCGTGGTTGTCTATGCTGCAGCATGGGTAGGAACCGGTATCATGTTCAAGCATGATGAGCAGCTCATCTCAGATGCCCTTGACAGTGTGAGGGACAAGGAATAAGCCTTGAACATCCTCCTATGGATGTCGCAAATAATCCATTTTGCAATAATTTCTTTATCATCGCTTTATACTTATCTATCAGATGTTCTTATCTCTATCGGATAACATATTTGAATGATCACACTTTTTTACATATATACAAAAGATGATTGGTGTTTCCAAGCAATTCTCTTTTTTCAGAATGTGACATATACCAGTCTGAAAGTTTCTTAAAGTCATCATCGGAGATTGAAAAATCAGCCCGATGCTCAACTGGTTCAATAAGCCCATCCACACCAGTCGTCGTAATATACGTTACATTTTTAGTCTTAAATAGATCCTCAAATTCTGAAATATCATAACCGGTAAAGAGCTGTTCTTTAAAATGTCTCACCTTATTATCATTTGTGAAATTCTCTGCCTGTCCCAGAGACCAGTTCCCATAAAAGTAATTTGAATACATGATTGCATATACGGATATAAATGCAAACATTATCACACCGCCAGGTTTGGTTACCCTGATAGCTTCATCGATTGCCTTATTAACTTCTTCTTTTTCATATAGGTGATATAGAGGACCAAATACAAGTGTAAGGTCGAAGCAATTATCTTCAAGCGTATCCAGTTTTGTGGCATCTCCCTGAATCGATTTTATGTTGCCAATTCCTTTGCTTTTTTCTCTAAGAATTTCCAGATTCTTATCCACCAGTTCAACTGCGGTTACATCCATTCCCTCTTTTGCAAGAGTTATAGAATAACGCCCTGTTCCTGCTCCAATTTCCAGAACCTTTGATTTTTTATCAGCATATCTATGAATATAATTCATCGTAGTCGTATATTCTAAGCGGCCATGCACGGTCCTTTCAAGACGTCCTTCTTCTTCATATTGAGAATAAAACTTGTTGATGATTTCTTCCCTTGAAGTGCCTTTCTCAACCGCATTTACCCTTGTAAAATACTCTTTCTCATTTTCATGATGAATATATGCTCCATTTTTAATCTGCACACGAAGACTTGCCGGATTATCCTTATTTACAGACATATATACTTCATGAATGCACATCTGTCTAGCCTTTATTAAAGTAAGTTCAAGTCCTTTCGTTGCATATCCTTTTCCACGATATTTTTTGGAAATACAATAACCAATATGACCAGGTCCTTCTCTTAAGAAATCATTCAAGCAATGTCTTAAGTTAAAAACCCCTACATAAGCATCTTCAACAACGAGCACATAAGTAGTATCCGGAACAAATCCATCAGGCAGTTCTTTCCCCAATGACCAGTTTCTCTTTTTTTCTATCCACTCAAGAAACTGTTCATAGCTATAACCATATACATTATTCATATAGCCGTTTTCATTTTCAGGAAAGGACATATAGAGCTCATATGTTTTTCGGTAATCAGAATCCTGTACCCTTACTAGTTCCATGGCAAATCCTCCGTGTATTTTTTATATAAAGAAAACCTCATCAAACTAATGCAGTCTGATGAGGCTTCACTCTACCTTATATGTACTATTACTACTATCACATATATTGTCGTTCCTCATCATTCATAACACCAAAAATCCCCTGATTAAAGTTCACGGGATTAGTATCTGGTGTATTAGAATTATTGAGGAATGTATAGTTCATATTATTTCTGCTCTCTTAAAATTTTACTTATGAGTATAATCATGTTATTTTTTCATGTCAACAAAAAGTCTCAAAGCCTACAGTTTTTAAGTCTATTCTATGTCCGCCATAAGTACATAATTTTTGCTTCGATTTTAGTCGATTTGTTCCCTTGTAAAATCGCCTCACCCCCGCATGGTCACTCAGTAGCTTCTCACCACTATTTCACAAGGAAGTTCTGCTCTCGCATGCAAGCATGCGAGCCAGAACAACAACGTTCTCTAAACTCAAACTTCCTTATCAGTCGTTTTCGTTAAGAGAACGACGGTTTCAACATGCGTAATCATCTATGTTTGCATGTACATATACGGACTAGTACTGTATACCCCGTTGAAGAACATAGAAATAATGTGTGTTAAAAAATTAAGCAAATACATTTTCTGATATTTGCTCTATTGGCTACATCTTCCTTAGTACATACGGATGTATCCGCCCCCAAAATATGTGCTAAAGTCAGAACCTGTCTGCGTTTGCATGAAAGATTTATGCAGTGCGTAGGGATTTATGTTCCCCAAACGTTACTCCCCACCGAAGACTTCATCATAAGACATTGATTTAGCCTCCCCAGTTGCCATCTTGTGAGCATCATCCAGCATTTTCTCAACTGCAGGCTTTACTTTCGCCTGTCTGCTCTTAAGTTCTTTTTGCAGTTCCTGGCCAGAATATCCCTCTTTGATAAGATCTGAACGGATTGCTTCTACAAAGTCGCCATTAGAATCAGCCATATTAATTGACCTCCATATCTATAATCATAGCGAAAGCAAAATTAAGCTTTTCTTTTCCTGCTTTGCTTCTTAACTTCCTTTTCTACTTCCTTAATACTCTTAAGGTATTCTTCTTCAACTGGTGACAAAGTAATCTCCTGATATTTACGATATTCATCTTTAGCCTTTTTCATTGCCTGATCGTGGCTCACATTTCCAGGGCCAGCAAGAAGTTTTCTATTTCCAGATGACAACACTGAATCCAACTGTTCAACATAATCACTCATATACATAGGCTTATGCTCAATAGCATTAATTTCCGCCAGATCAAAATAACCAGATACAAGGTTGTTCAATATCTTAAGTTCATCCTCTTTTAAATAATTCTTGGCCACACCAATATCTTTAAGTGCCGGAAGTTCGCCTGCAAAAGAAGTAAGCCCCATGAAAGGCTTTTCTGCATCTGCTCTTTCATAAATAACTTCAGCAGCTGTGTGGCCATGTGCAGCATAATGAAGTTTATTCTGTACTATCTTAAAGAACTGTATCGACTCATCACTTTTTGGATTATAGTCTACACTTGTCGCATACAAATCCAAAACCTGACGATAAAGAACTTTTTCCGAAGACCTGATATCTCTAATGCGATCAAGAAGTTCTTTCCAATAGTTTCCGCCGCCATTTCCTTTTAAGCGCTCATCATCAATTGCAAATCCTTTGATAATGTACTCTTTTAATCGTTGCGTTGCCCACTGTCTGAACTTAGTCGCTGTAGATGAATTAATGCGATATCCAAGCGAAATTATCATGTCCAAATTATAATATAGAACATTATAATTCTTTCCGTCGGATGCAGTTGTTCGGAATTTCCGAACAACTGATTCTTTATCCAGCTCCCCCTCTTCAAATATATGTGCAATATGTTCACTAACATTAGCTTTTGACGATTTATATAACTCTACCAACTGTGCTTGTGTAAGCCAAACAGTCTCATTTTCCATTTTCACTTCAAGTTTTGTTAATCCATTCTCGGTCTGATATATTACTATTTCGCCATAATTATCCATAATAACTACGCTCCCCTATTTCCGTAAATCATCTATCTAAAGATTTATTTCATAAACTATGCAAGTCCGCTTGCACAATTATAAATAATTATATATCACTGCTTTCTAGGTTATCATTCCACAACCAATAATTCCATGCCAATCTGACATTTCATCATACTTCAATTCAGTTATTCGGAATTTCCGAACAACTGGCAAAGAACTCAAGAATCTGTTTCACCGACACAGGATAAAAGTTATTTGCATCCACACCAACATCATACCTGAGTATCCCTTCGTTCCGATTCTGCTCGTTATAATCCATTCTCGCGTGGATGTGTCCATGCAATTGAATACTACCACTGTTCTTCTTGGGCCATGAAAGCATAGGATAATGCATAAGTGCAAAATATCTGCCATTAAGTGAGACTGTCATGAAATCTTTTATGTCTTCAAATAATACTGGATCATATTTTTTATCATGATTCCCATTTATCAGGTACTTCTTGCCCTTCATTCTAGCTATAACACTGTTGGCTTCATCGACACTCATATGGTGGCAAATATCTCCAAGAATATAGACAGTATCATCCTTACCGACAACTGCATTGTAGTTTGTAAGTAGTATCCGATTCATATCTTCTACAGATTCAAAAGGTCTATTTTGCATAGTTATGATGCCTTTATGCCCTAGATGTAAATCACTTGTAAAATATATCATCTATCGTCTACCTCATAAGTATTTCATATCAGTTCCCCCATAAGCCCAACCTGGTATATATTTCTATAAACCTTATCCGGATAGAATTGGAGATACTTTTTGACAATTGAAAAATCAACACCCGCTGTTTTCACATACTTTACCAGCTTCTTAGACAGCTCTTTCCCTTTGATCTCACTGTACTTGTCGATATTTGTCATAAGATCAAGAAACTGTAGTGATGCTCTATTCTTCTCATCTATGGTATCAACCGGCTTATAAACAATAATGGAATTTCCATCCAAATCCTGTTTTCTCTGCTTGGTCGTAGCCTCATTGCTACATATCTCATAGCATGAAGGATTCTGAGTAGTAAAACCATATTGATTAGCCAATTGAAGTCCTGTAATGTACCCTGATACTCTCCCACCTGCATTCAAATACTTCTTATCCAAGTATTTTTCTATAGAGATTTTCCCTTTTGTTCCAAGAATTGTAGTGTATGGCAGATAATATAATCCGTTATACAAGCGCTCAAGCCTGCCTTCATCAACAAGCTTTTTCATCTCCTGTCTGAGATAATCCTTGGACTTGCATGGAAGCTCCTCCAGGAAAATAGGCTCACCATCCGTATAGTTTTCTATAATATAATCAATTACCATAACACCACTCTCATATTTATGAAACATTCATTTTCGTTTTTATAATACAGCTGTATCAATACGTTTTCAAGCAAATAAAAACTCAGCATCGGGGCTATCATTCTTTTCAAATGACAGGATTCCATCTGTGTTAAAGTCTATGTACCATCTATTGGCAATACGCATAATATCCGGACTAAAGTATTCCTCTACGAATTTAATCTGAATTATTTCATTCATCATTTTCTTCATAGGTAAATAGTCTCCCTTCAGATAATTAGCTGCTTAACCCAATCGATAAGTCCCTCAGATTCATATACAACCAGTTCCTGCCATATGCCCGCATAATATAATCCGTCATCTTTTGCAGAGTTCTTCTTATTACCATATACATGCTCAGGCTTCAGAAATTCGTACTCATTCCAAGTTGCCCTTCCCATATTCTCCATGGTAAGGACTCTATCCTTACGATAATTAAGAGTCCCATACCCTTTCAAAGAAGGCGCTATTGATAGTTTTTTCGCTGGAAGATATATAGTATTGTTTATACCTCTAGTATGGGCCTCTGATGAATGTGGATGCCAGTAGTATTCCTTAATAGCATTCTGATCAGTTATGATTTCCCCTACCTGCATAAAGCCAAAGACAATCTGCATATCATTTCCGCGATAGAAATCATCTGCATCTTTTGCGACATATCGATATCCATTCTCGGTCTCTTCCACTCTTCTAAACCAACCGAAGAATAAAAATAAATCTCCAACTTCAACACCGGCATTGGCTAACAGTCCTTGCGCTGCTCCCATCTGACCAAATGCAGGTTCCCATTCTGAAGGTGGAGCTATTCTATTATTTCTTATATCCGGGTCCAAATGGCACTTAGCAAAAGACTTTTTAGGGCTAAGCTGATGCAATATATCAGAATAGCTTTTCCCATTCCATGATACATCAGTATAAGATACATCATTAGCCTCATTTGATGGTATCGGCATAGATAGCAACGTGCCATCAGGCATTATAGGACTTGGGCATCCGCCATTTGAAGAATCAAATCCTTTTCTTGATAGAATTATCTTCATTTGCAGCCCCCGCGCTTTCTATATGGTTCTGTAGGATAATGTACCTTTTTATCGCTATATTTCTTGCATTCTGAGATTATCTTCTCTGCCTTCTCGTCAGCATAAAACTTTGTTTCCTGAAACTTAGCATTATGCTTGGCTACAATATCAATAAAAACAGCATCCTCGCCAAGGTAGATATAATCATCAGAAAGTAAGACATACTTCCCGGCAATATCTCTAATAACGCGCCCAGGTTTTGTATGTACATCATGATCTCTAAGCCAGTTATTACGGACAAGCTTTCCGTTGACCATTTTATAAATGTCATCTGTCCTACCTTTTGACATTCCACTGTAATACTGCTCCATAGTTACAACATCAGTAACTCTGGCCAGGTATAGCATCTTATCTTTGTAGGTTCCAAGGATGTATACGTCATCCTTCGAATAATCCACATTATTCTTCTTTGCTCCAATGCGATACCTTAAGCCTGTGTTTATGACCTTATCGCCTCTCATCTGTCCGCCTTTACAGCAAGCCAATGATAGAAGTCCGTTCTCCGCGCAAGGAGCAAATCCTGTATCTGATGTCATTCGGTAAACAAATAAATAAGCCATATTTATCCCACCATCAAAAATTGAATCCTGATTCATTGGAGTTTTAAAAGGCTTGATTAAAAGTTTTAGAAATTAGAAGCTATTCTATTAAGCGCGGATGAAAGGCTTCGCTCCTCTTCTTCATCTTCTCTTATCATCTCCCACTGTCTCAAAACCATTATTATAAAACTCTGCAACACAGGGAAATACTCTTTACAATCATCTTCACTTAATTCGTGAATTCCTTTACTAACGATTCCATAAAAAACAGTATTATCAACCAAGGATTTTGGAAGATAGTCTGCAGCCATCTTTATTTTTTTATCAACCTTCGCATTTTTAAATTCTTCAGCATTTATTTTGCCTGCCTTTATTGCTTTATCTCCAGCTTGCATTATCATACGCTCTACTATTCTTCTCAAATATACAAAGGAGCCAATTCCAATTCCTTGAGCATTCAAACCTATAGCTCTCTTTAGCTCACGTTCGTCTTCTTTCGTCATAACTTTCCTGTATTTTTTCAACTCAGGAATTGACATATCAGCTACTGATGGGAATTGGCCAATCTTCATCATAGTATTTCCATCAGTCAATACTATGTAGTCTAGACGGTGAGATGGTTCAAATGCACATCCAAAACGAAACACCATCAATCTCGTATCAGGCGTAATAATTACATTATTCCACTGCCATGGCTCTTCTGGCTCATTAGCAAAATGAGGTATAGGTGCTTCCATAATACGCTGTATATTTACAATTTGGTCCTCAAGAGAATATGCCTTTATAACACCGTCCTCAACTCCATATCTAACGATTTATTCACATGAAAAAACTCTGTTTTCTCCACACTTAGTACAATAAGCATTAATCCTCACATGTCCTCCGACCAAATCTGCCAGCTCATATATATTTTCTTTTGTAATTTCAATCGTATCGTAAAGTCCATTTTCTACCAGAAAATTGCCAAAAACATTGTCTACGCTTTTTATCGTTCTTCCCACCTTATTATAAACATTTTGCTTCATACCCTTTATTCTCCATCCATTATCATGATTATTTCTTAAAACTTACATCCCCACCAATTCCATAGAACTGCTCGAAATAAGCCATAAGTCTATCTATTACAGACTTCTTCTTAGCATCCCTATTACCTCCGCCAAAGCGACTAACTGGTGGCAAAATCTTATCTATATCAGTACCAACCGTCTTAATTCCGCCTTCACGGAAAGCATTCTCAACAAATGCCCTAGTTTCAACAGGTCTAAGATTCTCAATCTCAATAATGAAATTCAATGCCTTATCACGCATTTCAACTACGTAATCACGCCATTCATCCATGACATCTTCTACATCATTTACCCCGGCTATGAATGTCTCTATAAGTGCTTTTTTACTACGAAGTTCCGGACTTGCATCTACAGCTTTTTGGATGGTTACAAGGATCTCTTTATCCTCACCATGAGAATCGTGGTACTTCTTAACCAAAAGCAAAATGTAGTCTATATTAATCTCTACCTGCTTAATAAGTTCTACTTCAAAAACTATATCATCTGTGACATCAGTAAGCTTTCCTTCTTCTCTCTTACGTTTCCATTCATCACGAAGGTCCTGATATCTTCCAAGGTAATCCTGTAAATCCCTTTCAGAAATGAGTTCTTTACCTGCAAAATCATCAAACGCCACAAGCAGATTTCTCATACGAAGGATTGCACCAAATAATGCTATAAAGTCTTTCTGATTTTGCTCTCCTTCTATACGTGGCTCAGTTAATGGGAATTTGTTTGTTAAATCTTCCATCAAGTCCACGTATCCAGGCATCTGTCTTCCATCTACAGACTCATAGCCATAGTAGTAATCCTTAAAACTTTGCATAAGGACAATACCGCCAGCATTTTTATCACCAAAAAGTGAAATTGCTGCGTCTACACGCTTCTGCAAATTTCTGAAGCAAACAACATTACCAAAGGTCTTAACACTATTAAGAATACGATTCGTCCTACTAAATGCCTGTATTAGTCCATGCATCTTAAGGTTCTTATCAACCCAGAGTGTATTGAGAGTTGTAGCATCAAATCCTGTAAGGAACATATTTACTACAATCAGCAAATCCAATTCTTTATTCTTCATTCGAAGCGAAACGTCTTTATAGTAATTCTGGAATTGATCACTTGATGTATCATAGTTGGTATGAAAAATCTCGTTGTAATCTTTTATAGCGGACTCCAGGAAATCTCTTGAATTCTGGTCAAGCGCAGAAGTATCCTCAGAGTTCTCTTCTCCAAGAATACCATCCTCTTCCTCTTCGTTAGGCGCATAACTATAAATCACAGCTATTTTCAGCTGCTTTCGAGGATCATCCTTCATCAGCTTACGGAACTCTTCATAATAAAGTTTTGCCATTGGAACGGAAGATACTGCAAATATAGAATTAAAGCCACTAAGACGCTGTTTCTGCTTTATTTCTTCAACCACACCCCGTTCAGCTGATGCAACCTCCGCTATATTTACAAGCGAATTAAACACATAGGTTTTATCGCCTCTATAAGTCTTCTGATCAAAATGCTCCAGAATATAATTAGCTATAAGCTTAATACGTTCAGGAGCTTCGAAAGCCTTTTTACGGTCTATGTCCCATACTTCCTCATCATCAATATCCGCATCGATATCCATAGTTTTGATATAGTCTACTCTGAAAGGAAGAACGTTCTTATCATTTATAGCGTCTACAATAGTGTATGTGTGAAGCTGATCACCAAAAGTCTGCTCGGTAGTCGCAAACTGTGGATTGATTACACGGCCTGCATTAGCCGGGAATATAGGTGTACCAGTAAAACCAAACATATAATACTGCTTGAAGTACTTAACAATAGCAGCATGCATATCTCCGAACTGGCTTCTATGACATTCATCAAAAATAATAACAATCTGCTTGTTGTAAGCCTCATGTTCTTTGTTTTTCTTTATAAATGTAGAGAGTTTCTGAATTGTAGTAATAATAATTTTGGACTTTGAATCTGACAGCTGACGCTGCAGAATTGCTGTTGAAGAATTACTGTTAGCAGCCCCTTTTTCAAACCTGTCGTATTCCTTCATTGTCTGATAATCAAGGTCTTTTCTGTCAACAACAAAAAGCACCTTATCAATAAATGGTAATGCAGTAGCAAGGCGAGCTGTTTTGAATGATGTAAGTGTCTTTCCAGAACCTGTTGTATGCCATATATATCCGCCACCTGCAATATCCCCATATTTCTTGTAATTATGAGCTATTTCAATTCTATTAATGATGCGCTCTGTTGCAGTAATCTGATAAGGGCGCATTACCATAAGCATATTCTCAGATGTGAATACGCAATACTTGGTAAGAATATTTAGTATTGTATGTTTGGCAAAAAAGGTCTTTGTGAAATCAATGAGGTCAGGTATTACTCTGTTATTTGCATCCGCCCAAAACGAAGTGAATTCAAAGCTGTTACTTGTTTTTTCTTTCTTAGCATTGTTAGCCTTAGCATCCTTAATAGCATTGAAACGTGTACTGTTAGAATAATACTTCGTATTGGTGCCATTAGATATAACAAATATCTGTACATACTCAAATAAACCACTACCCACCCAGAACGAATCTCTTTGATAACGGTTAATCTGATTAAAAGCTTCTCTTATTGGCACTCCTCGTCTTTTAAGCTCTATGTGTACTAGAGGTAATCCATTTACAAGAATAGTAACATCGTATCGATTATCATGCTTTGCTCCCTGCTCAGTTCCTACAACATACTGGTTAATGACCTGCAATCTATTATTGTGAATATTGGTCTTATCAATAATAGTAATGTTCTTAGACATTCCATCATCGCGCTTAAGTACCTGAACAAAATCCTCTTGAATCTTGCGTGTTTTCTCTACAATGTGTTCATTTGGATTTGCAATAGAATTGTTATTGAATCTGTTCCACTCATCATCAGAGAACTGGTAGTTATTGAGTTCCTCTAACTGTTTTCTCAGATTGGTAATCAATTCTTCCTCTGTATGGATAGGCAGATAAGTATATCCCTGTTCACATAGCAGTCTTATGAACTCTTTTTCCAGTTCAGCTTCGCTTTGATAAGCGTCCGAACGTTTCTTGACAGGTTCATATTCTGTAACTACAGTATTTTCAGTTGTCTGAGCCACAATATTAAAATAAGGCATTACCCCACTTCCTCTCTTGACTGCTCAATTACCCTTATCTCTCGATCACTCAAAAAATGGTTTGAATACACTCTCTTAAAAGCTGTACTGGCTATACATCCACAAATATAATCTCTGGTATTACTGTCTATAGGAAAAAGTATATTGTGCTTATACTCCTCCTTTTTGCCCCCACCAAGCAATACTAGACATATACTAGATGTAATTGGGAACACAACCTCTTCATATTCTTCACAAGGATACTTCGGCGTATAGATATATACCGTTTTATCAGATGTGATAAGTTTGTTTTCTAAATCTACACCTACAGCAAGATTCATTGAAAACATTGGCTTAATTATTGAGTTAAATACAAACGCCTCTTTAGAATCCTCTTTAATCTCAGAAAACAGAGGCAAACAATACATCCTAACAAAAGCATTTATATCCACATCAGGTATATTTTTATTTCCAACAAGCCTTTTTGTTTCCTTTGCTGCTTCATTAAGAAGTTCTGGTAACCTAAGTACTTGAAGTGCTATATATGTAATCCAAAAGGCCCTCTCATCAGAATCAAGAAAATGCATAATCTTATAGTTCTCTTCATAAAAAGCCTTCTTCTCGAGCCTCTCTCTAAATGATGCGAACATTTTCTCTAGACCATTGAACGCCTTTTCAAGCCAATTTGGATTAACATACTCCCCGTTCTTATTGGGAGTTTCATATAAAAAATCTTGGTAACAGATTGATTTTATCGGAACTTTCCGATTTGTCTGCTCTGTTACGCCTATCTCATGCTGATAGATGGTATATTTAGAAGCTTCACTTTTACTTTTGCCTAGCGGTATATAATCAGGTGAAAAACCTCTTAAATACACCTGAGGAATAAAGTGCTGCTTCTTTGTTGTTGGTTTATCCATTGGCGTAATTAAATGATAATAGCTTATCTCTGTAGTATTCGTATTGTTTTTGACGTGCCTCTATTTCAGCCGGCAGTCCAAGTTTTATGTCAGCGCATACCGAATCAAAACTATCTAAAATGTCAATCAATCGCTGTTGATCTTTTACAGAAGGAATAGGAATCATGAATCTTCTGATTTTTTCCATAGGTATGTTTTTCATTGAGGATGACTGTAAAAGCCGATTAATCTGTTTATCTTTAAAACCGGAAGACTGAAAATAATACATTAAAAATCTTGGTAATAATCTTTCATCCTCCACTCTGATCATAGAAACGTTAGGCGCAAGATAATACTTGTCATCTTCATCTATAATAGCTACCTGCCCAACAGTTCCAACATAGGTAAAAAGCAAATCATTAACCCTTAGTTTACTTCTATCCAATTTACTCAAATCACTATTATCAATGTATTTTACATCATCTAAAACAAGTCTTCCCTCTTTTACATTTAATCCACGTAATGCAATTATTTCTCCCGAATCAGAATATGTAACAAAGTTAGTAAACTCAAATCCGGCCAATTTCGTCACCTTCGCAACTTCACCTAGCTCTATGTTCTTTACTGCAGAATCAAAAGAAAGAAGCTTATCCTTATAATACTCAAATTGCTTTCTACGAGCTGAAAGCTCCGCTGAAAGCTCCGCTGAAAGCTCCGCTGAAAGGAGCGTGAACTTGTCCAGTATCTGGACTATTTCACGCTGTACCTCCAGCGGAGGTACAGGGATTTTAGCCTTGCTTAATCCTTCAGCTGATATCGCACATATTTTCCCTGTAGAAACATATTTTTTTATCTGTTGATGATAATCTGTAGTCCTTAAACAATAAGAAATATATTTTGGATCATTCTCTTGCCTAAAAATATAGCAGGCATCATGTACGGCAACTTCATTCTCTCCCAAATATGCCACTGCAACGCCTATGTCCCAATCATTTTCTCCAGCGCCTACTATAATGACATCATTCTTCTTTGCATATCTTAGCTTAGATGCCAGTTCTTCTCTAACATATGACTTTGTTGTTTCTGTCGAAACTCCATAATATGTATAAAGCTCTCCATAATGAATGCACGGTATCCCCTCTTCGACTGCGTCAGCATGAACGAATCTTTTACCTCTAGTAAGTGTACCCATTTCCCCTATTGCTTTATACTCAACACCATTAGGGCAAAGCTCATTTAATAGTTCATCCAGTTTACTCATGCCCTATCTCCTTCTATTTCTGCTACAATCCTATCTATCTCATCACGGAGCACTTGTTCTCTAGCTACAATCTCTTTGATCTCTGCATTCAGTTTTATAATATCTATTTGTTCCCTTGTGTCTTCTTGTTCAACATAAGTGCTAACAGAAAGATTGTACTTCTGCTCTTTAATCTCGTCATATGGAACCAGCCTACAAAAGAATTCTTTATCCACACGGTTCGCATATGCTTCAACTATATTGTCTATATTTTCAGGTGTAAGTTTATTATTATTTGTTACCTTGATACATTCATTACTAGCGTCTATAAATAACACTTTATTGTCAGTCTTTCCCTTTTTCATGACCATAATGCAAGTCGCTATTGAGGTTCCAAAGAAAAGGTTACTTGGTAACTGAATAATACAATCCACATAGTTATTATCAATAAGATATTTTCTGATTTTTTGCTCAGCCCCGCCTCTGTACATAATTCCGGGAAAGCAAACAATTGCAGCTGAACCATTTGGAGCTAGCCATGACAGTGAATGCATGATAAAAGCAAGGTCTGCCTTGCTCTTAGGAGCAAGCACACCTGCTGGAGCAAATCTAGGGTCATTGATAAGAAGAGGATTATCATCCCCTTCCCATTTAATAGAATATGGTGGATTAGAAACGATAAGTTCAAATGGCTCGTCATCCCAGTGTTGTGGATTTATAAGAGTATCTTCACATGCTATATCAAACTTATCAAATCCTATATCATGTAAGAACATATTGATTCTACATAAGTTGTATGTGGTAATGTTAATTTCCTGTCCAAAGAAGCCTGTTACAACAGCATCTTTTCCAAGAATCTTTTCTGCCTTTAAAAGTAAAGAACCAGAACCACAAGCAGGGTCATAAACCTTATTTATTCTAGTTTTCCCTACTGTTCCCAATCTTGTAAGCAATTCAGAAACATCAGCAGGAGTGTAGAACTCTCCTCCTGACTTGCCTGCGTTGGATGCATACATAGACATAAGATATTCATATGCATCACCAAATGCATCTATATCATGGTCTTTCACAGAACCGAGATTCATATCTGCAACGCCGTCAAGAAGCTTACAAAGTCGCTCATTTCTTTTTGCGACTGTACTTCCAAGCTTATTACTGTTTACATCAAAATCGTCAAAAAGGCCCGCAAAGTCTGACTCTGACTGACTTCCCTTAGCTGAATTCTCTATGTTTGAAAACACCATTTCAAGTTTTTCATTTAGATTAGCTTTTACGCCCTGTGTATTACCTTCTCTATCTATAAAAGTTGCTGTGTCACTTGAGGCCGCTTCTCTTACATTACAAAAAAGGTCACTTGGCAATATAAAAAAGCCTTTCTCCTGAACCAGTCCATCACGTGCCTGCTCAGCGTCTGAATCCGCCATTTTTGCATAGTCAAAGTCAGTATTTCCAGCTTTTATTTCACCCTCATTTATATATGCCGTAAGATTTTCTGAAATATATCTATAAAACATCGTACCTAACACATAGTTCTTAAAGTCCCAGCCATCTACCGCTCCTCTAAGTTCATCTGCAATTGCCCATATAGCACGATGTAATTCATCTCTTTCCTGTTCTTTCTTTGTATCAATCGCCATTCCAGCTCTCCTCCAATTTCAGCCCTTATAAGAGCATGTTATATTTGAATTGGTAAACCATAAAGTCCTCAAATGTACCAAACACATATAATATCATTTTACGCATTTTAAGCCACATCGTAAAACAAAAACTGCAGACCTAAGCCTACAGTTTTCAATCCTTTTCTATGTCCGCCAATATCTATGCCTCTGCTCCATACCTCTCCGCGGAGTTAAATGCCTCAAAAGTCATCAAGATAAATCTTGGCGTACGATATAAAATCCTTATATATCAGCGTACAACAACATTGTCCGCAGATAAGTCTTTTTGCCTATCCCCCAAAGTTCATTGTCCGCTAAAAGTACATAATTTTTGCTTCGATTTTAGTCGACATGTTTCCTTCTAAAGCCGCCTCAAACCCGTATGCCGTCCCACCACTTTTTCACAAGGAAGTTCTGCTCTCGCCCCAAAATACGGGGCTCGCCAGAACAACCGCGCCTGTAACACTCAGCCTTCGCTACCGCTTGTCTTCGTTAACAGGACGACGGTTTCGTCTGTTTTTTCTTTGTCCCAACATTCAAGATTTTCTTTCGTAAGCTCATCGGCATACTTTTTGAGACCTTCTTCGCCTGGTTCAATTTGCCTGATTTCCTTACCATTATAGTATACAGGAAATCTGAAGCTGATACTCTTTAAAAACTGACCACGTTCATTTTCCTCTTCATGGATCTGAACCTCTTCCACGAAAGACTGCATGAACTTTTTCTTTTCAAGATCTGTGAATTCGTCATATAGCTTATCAAACTGGAGCAGTATCTTGTATATGGATTCTCCGGATAGTTTGTCCTGCTTCAGATTTTCGATACGCTTGGTTACTGTTTCAATTTTTTCTTCGTAATCACCCATCTGCTCATAAAGCTTATCCAGTCTGGTACTCATATCCTGATATTTTCTATCATAAAACTTATCTGTCACATCAAGAGCATCCATCTGCGCTGCAAGCTTATTCTTTGCACCAATACACTGCTGGAGCTGTTTTCTAAAATCCTCACGTTCTTTATCAAGCTCTGTTGTATCAACCTTATCACCAATCTTATCCTTAATTGCAGCTTTAAACTTGGGATTATTAACCATTTTCTTTATAGTTTCTTCTACAGCAGCATTTACCCGTTCCTGTCCCCACTGTCTATGATAATCACAATGGTGTCCGTCAATTCTTAGTCTGTGCTTGCAGGCATAGTAAAAGAAATCCCGATAGTAAGTACCGTCCTTCTTCTTTTTCCTGTTAACGTTAGCATACATAGCTCCGCCACAGACAGGACATTTAAGTATTCCGGAGAGGATGTGCTCATGCTCAAGGCTATGGGTCTTTTCATGCTTAAAGCCGGTTCTTTCCCTCTTTGTTTTGGCTAACATGAAATCTTCTTCGGATATTATGGCATCATGTTCACCTTCATATATGGGGTACTCATCCTGTTTAACTACATGGAATTCATTACGTGTTCCCTGAATCTTCTCAGTAGCACGCCTGCCATAAGCAAGCTTTCCCATATACACAGGATTATCAAGAACACCTTTTATAAATGACGGAGCAAAAGCTGTGAGAGTGTTATTCTGCCTTTTCTTCTTTTTATAGCCATGGGTATTGAGATAATCTGCAACACCATTGGCTCCCATATCAGTGTTGATATATTTATCAAAGATGAGTCTTATAACCTCCGCTTCATCCTCTGCAATAGCAAGACTTCCATCCATCAGCGCATATCCGTAGGGAGCAAATCCACCATTCCATTTTCCTTCCCTTGCCTTCTGTTTTCTTCCTTCCATTGTCTGGACAAGGATGTTCTCACGTTCAAGCTCAGCAACAGCCGAAAGGATTGAGATCATCAGTTTACCTGACTCCTTGGAACTGTCTATGCCATCCTCAACGCATATTAGATTAACGCCAAAATCCTGCATGAGCTGAAGGGAATTCAGGACATCCGCAGCGTTTCTCCCAAAACGTGAGAGCTTAAATACAAGAACAAAGCTGACATCATCCTTGCCATCCTCGATATCTTCAAGCATGCGCATAAATTCAGGTCTGCCATTTATATTCTTACCGGAATGACCTTCATCAGAATACTCGCCCACAATACTCATCTCCTCATAATCAGCATATCTCTTTAGCTTCTCACGCTGGGCTTCAAGACTATAGCCATCGACCTGCATTGCGGTTGAAACTCTGGTATAGATGTAACAGTTAGTTTTCTTTTTCATCTGTTTTTTCCTCTATTCGATTACTGATGTGTTCAGCTTCCATGAGAACTCCAAGTTGGTAGTTTGCAATTTCTTTCAGAATAGCAAACCTCTCTGCCTTATCTTTTCCCTCACGTATCATCTGAGCATTGTGACTTTCGAGATTAGAAAGAACCGTTAGTTCATTGATACTTGCATAATCTCTGACATTACTCTTTTGTGCAAGGTCAGGATTCGCTTCACGCCATGCCTTTGCTGTAAATCCGAATAGTGCTACGTTTAAGAGATCAGCTTCTTCCGCATAAGGCAGCCATTGAAGGTTTTCCCTGTAATCAGCTGTAGGAATAAGATAGTTCTTCACTGCATCAGTCTGAATCAGATAGTTATTTTTGGTCAAAAATCGCTTAGCATCCCATTCAATCTTATCTTTGTCATTTTCCTGTTCCTTCAATCGTTGAAATTCTCGTATTAGATAAATCTTGAATACAGGACTAATTGCAGATGCAAATTCAAACGCTATATCCTTATGTGCATATGTTCCACCATATTTTCCACGCTTAACATTTAAACCTATTGCATCTGTAGCCTCAATCCATTCTGAAACGCTTAGTGTAAATGTAGATAATCCGGCTCTTGATTTAAAGTGGTCGAATTCGACCACTTTAAAATTTGGATTAAAAATATACTCCCAAGTCCCCAAAAACTCTAGTGTTTCTCTGTTTCTTATCCAGTTTTTTATTACATCTGCAGCTCTGGAATTGCCTATTTTACCGGCAGCCATGTCCGTTATACAAATATAGTCATCTGTATCACCGAATAATACAGAAATTGGTACATCCTGTACTGTCATTATTTTGTTTTTTGCCATGATTTTCCATTCTCCTCAATCAATTTTTTATAATATGCCAGATAACGATAAGCAGTTCTCCTGCTTATCCTGCCTTCGGCAACAATCTCCATTATTGTCATGCCACCCTCAAACTTGATCACAAAATCGTTATATGATTCCATCCAGATAGCATCATGTTTCTGTCTGCCAGCAAACTTACGTCCTCTGTAGTTTTCCAGTTCAGCCTTCAGCTTTGCATTTTCATCTTCCAGTTCAGCTATTCTCTCAAGAGCTTCTTCCAAAGTGGTTATCATAAATGCCTCCTATGCCAAAAGTTTTATGGCACTATTATAATCTCACATACATAGAGTGTCAATTTCTCATTGGCACTCTATGGCACTATCTTCACCAGCTTATGCAGCTTCATTCATGTTGACAGAACAAGCCCTATGACAGTAATCTTTCATAACTTCCTCTGCATACGGTACTGGTACAACCTCGATAATCATCTGCATTCCCATGAAATCAACAACATAATCTCCATAGAGGGTGTCATTCAGAATCCTGTCGGCATACTTTTCTATAAGCCCGGCAAGAAGATCAACACACCTCATGAATGCTGCATTATCTTCTGGATTTTCAAAGTATCTGATTTCTTTATTCCTTTTCATATAATCCTCCAATCTAAGGCACTACAGGCATATCTTCAGGCACCAGTTAGGCACATCAGAATCCCTGTAGTCCTTGTCATTACTGC